>SDBT01003212.1_pt1 | contig 28446 bp, 35 predicted proteins | sample 2277101 | NCBI WGS metagenome assembly SDBT01 (sample SAMN10404973, study PRJNA504765) | marine sediment metagenome | isolation source: marine sediment core GS10_PC15, 103 cmbsf | place: Arctic Ocean: Southern Knipovich Ridge | collected 2010 | reverse complement strand
CTATTATAGAGGCCACAGAATGATATATGGCCACGTCTACACAGGCAGAATGATGCTGGAACGTAAAGGCGATCTCTGTAAGCTGATGACGACTTGGCGGAGAAAAGCCCCGCACAACGTGGCGATCCAGTTTGAGGACGGCTTCACTATGGTAACGCCGATGCGAGGCTGCGTCAGGCGAAGGAAGGACGGGGAATGATGCAAAAGACTAACATTAACTACCTAACCCATACCTGCAATCCAATAGCTATGAGGTGTACACCTGTATCCCCTGGCTGTGCAAACTGCTGGCACCTGAAGCTGTGTGATATGCACGCAAAGAATCCAAAAATGTCATATCAAACACGAAAGGCCAAGGCAGGAGGTCCGCCGATACTGAGAACAAAAGAATTGAGCGCAATAAGCTCTAAGAAAGCTGGCAGGATTGGCCTACAATTCATGGGGGATCTATTTCATGAACAAATAAACATTCGTGGTGATCTGCTGGGATCAGTATTTGACGCAATGGCCTGCTCAGATGCAACCTTTCTCCTGCTAACGAAGCGTCCTAAGCGGATGGCTAATTCTATCAAATTCTTCTACTCCGACGAGCTGGACGTAAGGATGGATAATCTCTGGCTCGGCACGTCCTGCGAAAACCAAAAGTGGTTCGATATTAGAGCGCCTCACTTGTTCCGAATATCTGCTGCTGTGCAATGGCTAAGTCTGGAACCTTTGCTGGGGCCGATTGACATGTTATATAGAGACCCTAATAATAAAATGGGCGTTTACTATGACCCAGAAACTAACAAATTTGCCCTTGCCGATTTCGTAGTCATCGGCTGTGAGAGTGGCCCTGTCGCAAGACCTTGCAAACTAGAATGGGTACAGAGCCTAGTTGAACAGTGCAAAGCGGCTGGGGTGGCTTGCTGGGTCAAGCAAATACCAATCAACGGCAAGGTAGAGACAGATATGAACAAGTTTCCGAAAGAGCTGCAAGTGAGGGAATTACCAAAGTAACTAGCCCGAGTATCTTTTATAAGGAGAATGACGATGAAAAAAACACTGATTGTCGGATGTGTAGTGTTGGCCCTAGTAGCGGTGGTTTGGGCAGACCAAACGCCGGAAAAAATACCTTCCTGGGGTGAGATTGCACCAGCAATAATCGTGTATCTGGAACCGGCAATTATCCCTATTGCCGTCTGCGATGCTGCCAAGGTCCAGGCAGAGTATAAGGTGGGCCAGGAGCGGGCTACAGCATGGAAGAAGGGTGTGCAGCAAGCCAGGGCGGCGATCCAAGGTGAGAATAGAGCTATTGCCAAACTCCAAGCTCAGCTCGACGGGCTCAAGAAGAAGCGGGGCGATGAGTACGAGAAATTAGTCCAGGATATAGCTACCAGAACCGCAAACAACATCGCAACAGCCAAAATGCAGTCCAAAACTCTAGAGGACTTGCGGGCGATGGTCCGGTCCACCAATGCCAAGGACCGGGCTAAGGCTATAGCTGCTGTCGCCAAGCTCCACAGCACAGAGCTGGTGATCCCAAAGGCTATGAGCTTGTACTCTGTCAAGGGCTTGGACATTACCGATGAGGTGATCGAGGAGATCAACCGTGAAGTTCCGTAAGTCAGCTAAATTAGCTGTAGCCACAGAGCCTCTGTGTGGTATTCCTGTCACTAGGGAGCTGCTTGATATTCCTATCAATTGGATCACTGTCCCGCCTTGGACACCGTGGGCTATCGAACGTCTTGGCGGCGGTGGATGCAAAATACACACATACGATCCCTACTATAGCTGGATTGAAGAGGGTGAGGAGGATCACGGTGCTCCGTAGAGTACTCAGAAATAAATAGGAGAAATGATATGGATGAAAGAGATTGCAAAAAATGTGCGACATCGAAGCGGATAAACGACAATCCTGTGATCGTTAGTTGCCCATTTTTGAAAGACATAGCTGGTGGAGTGGTTGGGGCAATAGCCAGAATTTGCAAGCACTACTCCGAGCGGGTGGAGACGTGCGGGACAGCTCAACCCTGCCCCACCTGCGAGAAGGCGAAAGAGCTTTGTAAGGATTGGAGTGAATGCACGGCCGAACACTATGCCCTGAAAATTGGACGCTTGAGGGAGCTGTTTACGGCTAAAGAAGGTGGATAATTTGCTTTTTGGCAAAGATTATGCTTGACTTTTGGGTGAAAGTATGCTATAAGGAAAAAATGGACACGATCGGTGGTATAAATGCCAAATGATATACAGACCCCGTTGGGACCAAGTCTTGCTACCGCCGGACGTGTCCAGCCTGGCGGGGTCTGCTTCTATAGGTGAATAATGGCTACCAATAAGTCTCCAGCTTTCCAGTTCTACACTCAAGACTGGCTTAGTGATAAGAATGTCAAGCGGCTGAGCTACCGAGCCAAGGGTGTCTATATTGAGCTATTGGCAATTATGTGGAACGAAGGAAAAGACTCTATTGAAAATGATGGTGATCTCCCCGATATCCTAAATCTTAGCCCCCAGGAATGGGAGGAAATCCGAGTCGAATTACAGAAAGAAAACAAAGAAGTTTTTATCGAAAAAGATTCGGTTTTTATCTCAAAAAGATTACAAAAAGAGAGAAGAAAACAAAAAAAATGGAAGAAGAAATGCTCCGAAGGCGGAAAACGTAGTGCTAAGGTCAGGTGGGGTAAGGATATACAAAAAGATGGGGCTGATAAGGGTAGTTATGATATAGTTACCCCACCCTTACAAGTAAACGGTAACTCTTCTTCTTCTTCTTCGTTTTCGTCTCGTACTCCGTTTTTAATTAAAAACAACGTAACGTTAAGAGATCAATATAGGACGGGAAACGGGACGGAAACGAATGCAGAAAGATTTTGCCAATGCTTCCTGTCAAAATGCTCAGGCCCAATGATAGCTGATATTCGGTGTAGACACTCTGAAGACCAAATGGCAGAAGATAAAAACATGCTGATAGGCCTAGCTCGCCATATTTTCGTGCAGTACGCACAGCCAGGAGAGAAAGAGACACAGATCAGCCTAGCGTTCACGTTACTGGTCGAACAACTTGGAAAGAAAAGACTTAGGAAGCCAATGGGCACTTTTAGGCAAGCGGCACGGCGAATGTGGATTGATTGGGAAAAAGCCAAATAGGGCCTAAAAAGGAAAGACAAAAAAGGTTACAGGTTTGGGGCCAGATAAAAAAGTCCAAATAAATATTATTTTCCTCTTGACTTATTCGCTTATTGCCGATACAGTGTTAGCAGTGATACAAGACCGGCAAACACTAACCGGAGGTAATGTTATGGAAGCGACAGAAACGATCACGGTTCCCCAGGAAGTCCGAGACTCTACGTTTGGTTGTGGGAACTGCCTTTGGTGTTCGGCTGAGTGCGAGAGCGGTTCCCTTTACAAAGAGGAAATGGTAGACGGGAAAAAGGCTTGCTCCCGCTATACTTACTACGATTGACCGACCTCCCCCTGGTCGGCGCGTCCTCCTATAAATGTCAGGGGCGCGTCGGCTGGGATATTGACAAACAGCATGACCATCGGCCAAACAATACGAGCACGCAGGCTCAAGCTTGGTTTGACACAAGCCCAAGCATCAGCACGCATGAATCGCTCGCCAAGCCACTGGGCAGACATTGAGGCAGACCGGCGGAGCCCTTCGATCAACACGCTTGAGCGGGTAGCGGCTGCGTTAGGTTGTCGGCTGTCTATACGATTTAGTTCGGCTACAGGGCGAACAGCCCGGAAAGGTGTGATTATGAGCAAACCAGAGAATCCGAGCGTAAGTGCAAGCTACACCCTCAAGGAAGGCAACTATGAGCCACACGGGGGTCTTTCAATGCTGGACTATTTCGCGGGGCAGGCGTTGCTGGGATATAAAGCTGGCGGGCTAACACATAGTTGGAGAATGGACTTTTTGGCCGAACAGTGTTATAATGCTGCCGAGGCCATGCTCGCCGAACGCGAGAGGAGGATGAAATGAAAACTCTATTCGACAAGCCACTGGCGACGGCTCGCAAGACTGATCCAGATAGCTCTCACCAGGCCGCTGACGGTGTAGAGAGTGAGGGCATTGCCAGCAAGCAGCGGCGATGGTGTTATAATGCGGTCAAGAACTATCCAAACAACACTGCCCGAGAGCTTGCTAAGTATGCAGAGTTGGATCGTTACATGCTCTCACGCCGGCTACCAGAGCTCGAACAGCTAGGCTACGTCAGACGTTCACACCAAAGACGATGCACGGTAGGCGGGCGAATGAGCTTGACGTGGGAGAGTGTGAAATGAGCCGCCGGCGTATTCCGGACAATGAGCGGTTCTGTCAAGCCCCAGGCTGTGATAAACTAGCAGGGCCTCTGTATAGATGGTGCCGAGAACACTACAATCAAAATAAGCGGGACGAAGCACGGCAGAAAAAGGCTGGGTTGTGGATGCCGAAGCAAGAGAGAAGTACGCTTACCGAGGCAGCAATAAGCTTGCGGCTTGATAAGGCTCACCTGGCCAAGCGGATAACCGGCGGCGGGGATGTTTGTAAGCTGTTTAATAGCTAAAAAGATTATCCTTGACAAACAGGGGGATTTATGCTATGTAGGCAATCAGGTTCGACTTATCTCATGGAGGATCGTCTATGCCTACACTCGTAACACCCGAAAAAAAATGGTATTTGTCTAAAGGCGTACTTGGCGGCTTAGTCTCACTAGCCGTCATGATTTTTGGTTTATTTAATCTCCCTGCTGTAGGGGAGGCAATCCAAAGCGAAGCTGGTGCCATTGCTGCCATTGTGGCTAGTGTCGTGGGTATAATCAGCTCAATAACGGCAGTCATCGGCAGGGTCAAGGCCAACTCGAAGATAACCAAGTGATCACCGTCATAGGTCAAGCCCTGGCGGTTATCGCTGGCATTATCGGGCTAATTGCTGTCTGGTGGAAGGTTTACGGAAGCCCGAGGGCCAAAGCTCGACGAAAGGCTGTGCAGGACGGGACCAAGGCTGCCGATGAGTTAGATCCATCGGGCGTTACATCAGCGTTTGATCGGCTTTCACGGAGGAAACGGTGAGGAAATATGTCATATTTGCGATATTGGGAATCATGGCGGGCTGTCAATCAGCCATACACCTACATCCTATCGAAACTATCGATATCGTTGCCGTTAAGAAGGGCGAAACTATCACCGCCCCGAAGGACGGCTTCTTTTTGTCCAAGTTCTATGTTGCGGAAGTGATGGAAGCAAAAGTTAGATGAGTCTGGATTTATTAAATAAAGGCGAGAGGGTAGAAATTATTGATAACCCCACTATGATTATGCGAAAACAAGACAAGCACTATTTAGGAAGAAAGGGCATTGTTTTGTGGTGCAACGATATTTTGTGTTGTATTGGGTTTGGTAATAAACGCCATGGTTATTTTAAACAGTCCCAATTGCAACGAGTAATTGAGAACACGAAGTGATTTACCCGGCAGGGGGCCGAGGAGCAATAACCAGTCAGTCCAAATAAGGACATAATTTGACAAATGGCTTGGCTCCCCTGCCTGATTTGAGGACGATATGGAAAATAGCAGCCGAATGAGGTCGATTAAAATGGACTTGGAGGCTGTGTTGGTAAAAACCAGAAAAGCTCTAGATTGTGAGCTGCGGCTTGAAAAGGCCAATCAAGACACTGTTCAGTATACACAAGGCTGGAATGAGGGTTGTGATGCCTTAGTCCAGGGGTTGTTGCGTTGTGCAAAAACCAAGGGCTCAAAAATGTGGGTTACTGGTTTAGATATTAGCCAAATGCACCAAGCCGTTTCTAAAGAGTAATTATGGGCCTTTTTGACTTGATAGAGGATGCTTTTGATCGAATCGAGGAGATTGTCGTCGATGATATCCCAGAAGCTGTTGAGGAAGCAACCGATAAAGTTGCTGATTGGCTGTTGTGGATTGACTACAAATGAGGGGGGAGATAAAAACGCCTCAATTGTCTCCCCCCCCCTGTGAGCTGGATATATGAGTAAAGCAAAGATAGGCTCGAATTGAGGGCTTTATGACAAGCAATGAAGTAATGGCTTACAAAAACGGCATCCGTGCCGCTATCGAACTTGTGGAGGCTGACATGACAGAGCATGAGGGGGAAATCCATAATACACTTTACGACGCCGGCAACCTGCTATCCAAACTGAGGGCTATGCTGGATGAATAAAAAGGCCGATAAAATCAGCCCAATGGAGATCAAGTTCTGCATGGGGTTTGTCAAGACCAACCGCAAGGGTGCGTCTGCCGCTGCTGCGGGCTACAATAAGACACAATCGAGCAAGACGGCTACACTCCTACTTAGAAAGCCGATGATCTTAGAATACATCGAGGAGCTCAAGGCCAAGTTGGCCAACAAGGGGATTGCATCTGCGGCCAAGGTGCTGCGGGAAGTAACCCTGCTGGCTGAGTCGAATATGGCCGACTATGTTGAGTTCAGAGCTGGCAAGCTGAAACTGAAATCATCGTCCGAGTTGACCAGAGATCAAATGTCCTGTATCAGGAGCATTGAGTGGGGCAAGAAAGGGCTGAAGCTCAAGCTATACGATAAACTCGAAGCACTGGATAAGCTGGGCAGATACCACGATCTGTTCAACAAGACTACCCAGGACAACACCGGATCAGTGAGGTTTGACGTTCATGTCCACAAACACTAGCACACTAGCACCACGCCGTGCAGAGCGAAAGGTGCGTATTGATCTGCCGTATAAGTTCAAGGCAAGGAAATATCAAGTTCCCTTACTTCACGCTCTGGAATCAGACGGCTTCAAACGGGCTTTAGTGGTGTGGCATCGTCGAGCTGGCAAGGATAAGACCTTCCTGAACCACCTGATCCCCCAGATGTTCGAGCGGGTAGGCTATTATGTCTACTTCTTCCCGACTAATCCAATGGGCCGCAAGGTGCTATGGGACGGCATGGATCGCACTGGCATGAAGTTTATGGACCACTTCCCCGAGCAGTTCATAGCCAATATCAACAATACCGAGATGAAGATCACGCTCAAGAACGGGTCTATCTTCCAGGTGGTCGGTACAGATCGGATTGAGCAGGTAGGATTCAACCCCGTTGGATGTGTATTCAGTGAGTATTCTCTGCAATCACCGAAGGCTTGGGATGTGGTCCGTCCTATCCTGGCTGAGAATGACGGTTGGGCTATCTTCAACTTTACACCTCGGGGCAGGAATCACGCTTGGGATCTGTTGGAAATGGCCAAGCATAACCCGAAGTGGTACTGCGAAGTCAAGACGGTGGACGACACAAAGGCTATTTCTGACGAAGCCATTCAGGATGAGATCGATGCTGGCATGAGCCCCGACATGGTTCAGCAGGAGTTTTACTGTTCCTTCAATTTGGGGGCCGAGGGGAGTTATTACGGTTCTCTGATGGACGAAACACTACGGGCTGGCAGAATCACAAGGGTCAATTATGACCGATCCGCTGGAGTCTACACTTTCTGGGATCTAGGTATTGGCGATCAGATGGTGATCTGGTTCGCTCAATTCGTCGGTACAGAGATTCACCTGATTGATTATTATGCGAACACGGGCGAAGGGCTAGAGTTCTATTCTCACCTCTTACAAGAGAAGCCTTATACCTACCTCAAGCACTTCGCCCCCCATGACATCAAGGTTCGAGAGCTCTCTACAGGTCTAACCAGGCTACAGAGAGCGTCCGAGCTCGGTATAGAGTTTGAAGTTGTGCCTAACCTTGGCCTGGATGATGGTATCGAATTGGTTCGGGGGATGCTTGGCCAGTGTTGGTTTGATGAGGACCGCTGTGGCCCTGGAATCAGGGCCTTGGAATCATACCAAAAGCAGCTCAATGACAAACGACAGGTATATGCGGATGTACCCCTTCATAACTGGTGTTCACATCCGGCGGATGCTTTCAGAATGATGGCTGTAGCCTATCGAAGCGAGTTAACCGGGCAGGTTGGTCCCGAAATGACTGCCGAGCGTTCCCAAGAACTGTACGAACGATATGCGAGGCCCGTGTAATATGCCAGTAGCAGTAGCAGTAGAGAGTAAGACCACCGGCGAACAAGCGGCCCTGTCCGACTTCGACGCAGCTTACGAGCAGTCATCGCTCACCTGGTCCCCGTTCTGGAATCAAGCGTTTGAAGATGAGAGATTCTATCTAAACAAGCAATGGTCAAATGATGATCTTATGTGGCTGAAACAACAGAAACGCAAGGCACGGGTCTACAATCGCTGTCGTCGGCTGGTGTCGATTATAAGCGGTTACGAGATGCGTAATAGGCTATCGCTGAAAATAGGTCCGTATGGGATTGAGGACGACCCAGTTGCTGAACAATATACGGGATTGTTGCTTCATGCAATGACCTTCAGCAATGGTTACGATGTTATATCAGAGTGCTTCCAAAAGGGTCCACTGGTAACAGGGCTAGGCTGGATTGAACCGTTCCTCGACGCGACTACAGGACTGCTGCGGTATAAGCGTAGGCCATATAGCCATATAGCCCCAGACCCCTGTATGTCTCAGGTGGATATGAGTGATTGCGGTTTTCTGATAGCCCGAGAAACGCTCACGAAAGTTCAAATCAAACAGATTGTGCCCAACGATGACGGCCAACATGCTTTCATAGACGATCTGAATACAGGTGGATTCGATGAGAAGTTTGAGCGTATGCCCTTTGCTCGCAAGCGAGTAAATGAAGATATGATGATCTATGATCGTTTCTGGGAGCGGTCAGGCAAACAGGTAAAGAAACTACTTCAACTCGACAACGGCATAAAGCATCCGTGGAATGGAACTAAGGCAGAATTAGAAGAGTTCATGCAGTTGACAAACGGGCGTTTTGTGCTGATAGAAGAATGGGAACGGTCAATGAACCTGCGTATATTCGTGCAGAATCGACTCGTCTGGGAAGGCCCAGAACCTCTGCATATCAACACTTACCCGCTAGTCCCCATGTTTGGATACTTCACACCCGAATCCACTGAGGACGATGTTCGTGTTCAGGGCGTTGTACGAACACTGCGTGATCCGCAGAGCAATTACAATCAGCGTATGATGCAGATGGTAGACCTCGTTGAAGGTGCTATAAACTCTGGCTGGATAGCCGAGTCGGGCTCTGTCAAAGACGAGAGGATGCTATACCAAACCGGGCAAGCTGGAGTGATCTGGACCGGCAAAGGCAAGTTGGACGCAATCAAAAGGATAGTTCCCCACGGAATACCCGATAGTTTCTTTACCCTGGCAGGGTTTGATGCTAAGAACATGGACGAAATCCCTGGTGTCAATGAGGAATTGTTCGGGACCGACGACAAGGATATTCCTGGCATACGGTCAAACATGCGAACAGGTGCTGCTCTTACTTCACTGCAACCGCTGTATAACAATATGAGATCATCTAAGCGACATGTTGGCTTGCTCTCTACCAAGATATTCCAAATGAATTATGACAGTCAGACTATTCAGCGGATATTGAATAAGCCGGTTGACGAGAACTTCTATCTAAGGGATCTACTAACCTATGATTGTGTGCCGACCGAGGGTATATTCACCGATACCCAGAAACAGATGTTTTATGAGGAGCTCAAGATAATGCAAAAGGAGGGGGCTCCGATACCTTGGTCTGCTATAATCAAATGGTCCCCTGTGCAGTTTAGTAAAGAACTACAACAAATACTTCAACAGGGTGAGCAGGCCCAGAGTCAGGCTCAGCAGCACCGCCAGCGACAGGAACAATTATTGATGATGATGCAGCAGGCTCAGATAGCCGCTGACCTTGGCAGGGCTGAGGAACGACGAACTCAGGCTCTTGAGAACAAGACTGGTGCTGCCCTTGATCGGGCTAAGACAGTTGCTCAGATACAGGAATTAGGGACAAAAGTTGTTTCAAACACGATCCAAGCGGCTCAGGCCTTGGAGCAGGGTTCTACCTCAGACAGAGGACAGAGCCCCACGGCTCCTAAGATAGAACGAGTTCAAGCCCGCAGGCGTGTGCCGCAGGTGAACAGGAGATAGCGGTGGTCCAAATAGGCGAAGTCAGGCAGGAGTTAGCCAAAGACCTTCAGCGTCGTGTGTTTGAATGTGTCAATCGCAAGAAGCACCTACGCCACAGGTGGTGGATATTCATCACATCGCAATGGAAATATCGCATGATCCAAGCTCCGGGCCAGGCATTGGCCACCAAGCAAAGGGTGTTGCATACCCCGCTGTTTCTGATGGACATACTTCCGCCGCGAATACGTTCTGGCGTATTGAAAGGGATATTGATAGAAGTGGACAACCGCCAAGGTAAAGTAGAAGTCAAGTGGAGTCTGCCAAGCGATATGCCTTTGCAGGAAAACTTGCGTTTCGATGATCAGATTATCGAAGCAGTGTATCATTCGGCCAAACAGACCGGCGTGCCGATTTTAGGATGAAGATATGGACCTAGTAGCTGAGTTTGCTAAATACGGGCAGGTTGTCAGAATTGTAGATGAGCACTGGGACAGGCTGCATCAAGAATTAAGTGATCTTCTATATCAGGACAGCATTAGTGGTCCAGATGAAGCGAGGATTGAGCAGTTGTTGGAGGAGGTTTCGATGAACTAACCCAAAAAGAGCGGGCATAGACGGATAGCTTCCGTTTAGTGCTGTAACCACGTCGTCCGTTACAGGGACGCGTTAGCTTCGGCTTTCGCGTCTCTTCTTTTTGGTAGCGAGGAAATAACAATGGTAGGAGTAATGGCAATGCCGCACAAGACAGAAGCAGAGTTTGAAATAGAGTCCGATGCTAGAACTTTGGTGGAAGCACAGATGATTCGGCAGGACGACAAACGAAGTAAACCTGCTTTGGCACTTATCGAGAAGAAAATGGCTGCATCGAAAGCAGCGTTGAATAAGAGTTGATAACCAGTGGCACGGGCTATGCCGTAACGCGATCTCGACAATCGCAAGTAATGGTCGCAGCCGGACCTTGAAAGCCACATTATGAGGAGCCGAATTATGGCAGACGAACCAGCAGCGGGCGTAAAAACAGATCCCGAGACTCCAGCCGCCGTGGAGACTCCCCCAGAAGGTCAAGGCCAAGCAAGCGAAGCAGAGGCGACGCCGCCAGAGAATGTTCCTTACGAGCGATTCAGTGAGGTTGTTGAACAACTGAAAGCCGCCAATGAACAAATGACACAGAAGGACCAGGCCAACCAAGGATTATTGGACCAGGTTTCTCTGTATCAAGCTAACTCTCAGGCAGCTCGCACAACCCCGCAGGCGGCAACTCCAGCCGCACAGGGGCCTGATTCGCTGTATGGCGACCTTGTAGATGATGATGTAATCAGTGTAGCGGAATCCAAGAAAGTTACTCGTCAGATGTATGACGCATTTAGTGAGGAACTGTCCATAAACAGGTTCTTGGCAACTCACTCTGATTACGTCGAATTGTGTGGAACGCCCGAAAAAATGGGCGAATCGTTTCGAGAAGCAGTAATAAAAAACCCTGCGATATTGACGGAGATTCAAGCAATTCCAGGCACATTGAACAAGATGCTCAGGGGCTACAACTACGCTAAGGCAGCGAAGGACTCCGCTGGCGGTAACAAAGAAAAACCTTCTAAAGAAGAAGTGTTTATTTCCCCAGCAGCCCAAGCCGTTCTTGATGCTAGTAAAACCCCAAGCTCTCCCGCTGCCGTTGGTGCGGGCACTGGCGGTATGGGTAAAGGAGCTCACTACGCGACCATGAATAAAGAGGAAATACTCAAGCGTGGTCAAGAGCTTGCGATGCGTGCGTAATGGAATTGATTGGCTCTCTAGTCCGTTAGGGTAGAAAGGAAATTTACAATGGCTGGAGAAGTTTTAACAAGCACAACCGAAGTTGATCCCGGTATGGAGATTTTCTATGATCGGCTTCTGCTGGAACAGAACAGGGCCGATTATATCATGGGTACGTTTGCTGTACGCAAACGGATACCCCGTGGCTCAAGTAAGAAGATCAAGTTTCGTCGTTATTCGAAGCTTTCGGCTGCCACAACTCCGCTTACTGAGGGCATAACCCCCGCAGGTTCGCAGCTCAATAAGGTGGATTTGGAAGCCGAAGCTCAACAGTACGGTGATTTCGTGCATCTGACCGATGTAGTCGATCTGGTGAATGAAGATCCGGTACTGGCTAGGACCGCTATTGAGCTCTCTGATCAACTCAATCTCACGGTTGACAACCTGACGCGAGAGATTCTCAAGACGGCCCTGAACTCTACCACCTGCTCTACTGAAGCATTTTTGAACGAGACTGACATTGATTCCGTGGTAAGCGATCTGATAGATCGTGATGCCAAGCCTATCAGCAAGATTATTACTGCTGGTGCAGGTGTTGGCACAACTGCGATTTCACCTGCTTACTACGCCCTGGCAAACACTAAGCTCTACAACGATCTTAGGAATGTTACCGGCTGGGTAGAGGCAAAGGACTATGCCGCTCAGGGTACTACGATGCCAATGGAATATGGCTCTACAGGCCGTGTCCGCTGGCTGCTTAGTACCGAAGGGCACGATCCGGCAGATGATGATGAAAGTTTGTTTAACTGTTTCATCTTGGGCCAGAACGCCTACGGTACTATCGACCTTGACGGCGGTAATGCCAAGAACATCGTTCACCAGGTAGGTTCGGCGGGCTCAAAAGATCCTCTGAATCAAGTTGGCTCTAGCGGCTGGAAGATCTTTTTCACCGCCCGAGTGCTCAACGATGACAACATGCAGATTCTCAAGTGCACCAACGTCTAGCCTCTAGTCGTTGTTGAACTGGAAGAACGTCTTTACAGAAAGGATGTAATACAATGTCTCAAATAAAAGTAGGACACTTTACAGGAACGGCGGCCGATCTCAATCTTAATATCGGCTTCGTTCCAGATTATTTCAAACTGGTTACCGCCAGCGGCAATAACGATTACCGAAGAAACGAATGGTTCCGCAGCATGGAAGTTGACAATGTAACTGGCTTTGCGGACTTCCTTGAAGGTCATGCCATTCGGGAATCGGGCGTATCGACAGATTTGGCTGTTGACGAAGGCATTAGTGCCTATGATACGGCTGCTGTTCTGTACATGATCGACGCGCCCAGTGGTGCGAACAAACAGATCGGGAAAACCCCGGTTATCTGGGGGCCAGCGGTTGATTACAGTTCACCTCAAAAGGTGATCCGTACAGCTTTGCTAGTCGGCGATCTGGTTCTGCCGCTGACAACGCCCAATGGTTTTGTGTTTGAGTTCGCGGTTGCCGGTGGAGTGGGGACCACGGAACCGACTTGGCCGATTATTCCGGGCCAGACTGTTTCCGATGCGAACAACACCTATATCTGCCGCACCATTGCCCACAAGAATGTTGGCTTCCAAGGCGTTTCTATTGTTGCTGCTCTCACTGAGGATGGCATCGAAGCGTTCTATATCGCGATGAAATCTGACGAGGACACGGACCACGGCGACGCAGTCGCGTTCGAGGTATAGTAAACAAGACAGGGGGCGGGTATGTAGTCTCGCCCCCATAAACCTACGAGCTTAGGAGTTTCTATTATGTCTAAGGAAAACACGGCGACGATGACCCCCACAGAGGCCAAGATTGCCAAACAGGTACGAGAAGATCTTGCCACAGAGGCTCGCATTCGGGCTGAAATTACTGCCGAAATGGCTGCTAAGAAGAGGCCAGAGCGTGTGCCTAGCCCAGAGGAAGTGGCAGTTGCCCGAGATATCGAGGACGGTGCTGTTTTCGAGGTAACGTTCACCAACAACCTTGACCCCAAGTGCGACGTGAAGTTCACCCACGGTGGAGTAGACTTTCACTTTGAACCTGGCCAGACTTACAAAAACGTGCCTATGACGGTTATCAATTTCGTCAACAGCAAGAAGTACCCCAATGATTCTTATATCATTGACCCCGTAACCAAACAGGTCAAAGGCATAAGGAAGGGTGAGCGGCCACGATGTGGATTGGTTCTCACTAAAAAGGGCATGGAGAAGCTGATGGACATAAAGAGACAGGCTGAGCGAAAGACTCCGGATGCAAAGACAGACCCTGACGGCTAAGAGCAACCGGCGTGAGACACTTTTCTATTGTAAGGAGCAACAGAAATGAAGAAATGGAAGGTATTACTAACCACTTTATTGTTGGTAGTGGGTATGAGTACCGGGGCTTTTGGCCGCAGGTTGACTACGAAAACTGCCCGGAACCCGGAGCAACTCTACCGCTATCTTTTGGACCCTGAGTTTCGAGGTGATGTTGTCTTTGACAGCACCAATGACGTAACTTGGGATACGAGTATATGGACGTTCCACTTTGCTGACGATGCTATTTTAGGCTTTGGTAATACTCCAGCATTGCCTGACATCTATATGCGATGGGATGAAACCGACTTCGACATCCTGTCAACAGCCACAGATGAAACGCCTGTTATCAATATCGGTGTAAACTCGGCTGGTATTCACCTCAAGTTATTCGGAGCAACTAGCGGCGCGTCTCTCCTATGGGATGCGACTAATGACGCTCTGGAACTTGGTGGAGCTACTCTGCTGGAGTTTACTGAGAGGACCGCTCCTGGTACTCCAGGCTCGAAAAAGGCTTGGCTTTACGTCAAAGAGGATGGTGCAACATCAGACCTGTTTTACGAGGATGACGGCGGTAATGTCATCAATCTAAGCGGTGCAGCCGCAGGTTCGTTAGATGCTGCCTACAATGGCGGAAGCACAATCGACGTTGATAGTGGCGCAGTTACCTTGACGGTCAGCGATACAGACGGCAACCGGGTTCTGGATTTGGTCCAGAATGACACGACCGGCAATCCAGAAGCTCTCCGAATAACCAACACCGGCTCAGGAGACACGTTACAGTTCGTGTCAACTGGTGGCAACGACATAGACGGCTCTGGCTCTACTTGGTCGGTTACATCTGTCGGTGCTCTAACGGCGGTTAGTGGTGATTTTACAGGAGCCGCTGGGATTACCCTGCAACTCGACGAAACGATCACCAACGCCACCCAATCAGAGATCGCCCTTACCGATAGTGCAAGCGCACGTGGGCTTATCTTTGATCTGGACGCTTCAGCTACTACGGTTGGGCTCAAACCCATTGGCGCTGTTACTGGGTTAGCGTTTGGAGATGTAGACGCTCTTACTGGTGTGGGTAGCATCGCCTTCGATGCCGAAGATTCGAGCATGTCGCTGGCTGCTGACGGGACCGACGATCTGACGATTGCCGTTACAGGAGCTCAAGACGCTAGGTTATTGCTTCAATCTGAGGGTACAGAAGAAGACGCAATCGCTATGTCAACGTCTGCTGGTGGCATGACTTTCACCGTCGCTGGAGCCGCGGCTGGTGAGGATATAACTCTAACTTCCAGTACGTCAATCAACTTGCTTGCCGCCGAAGGTGCTGATCTGGCGATTCTGCTCCAAACCTCAAACGCTGCCGGTCAGATAGCGATTGATTCGGCGGATACCTCGGCAGATGGCATAGTTGTTGATTCCGCTGGTGGAATGGACTTCACTACTGCTGGAGCTGGGGACGATATGGACTTCTTGGCTACAGGTGGCCGAATAACGGCAACAGCTACGGAAGCCGCAGTCGATCAGTTCAAAGTGGATGTTCAGGGAACCGTCGCTAATAGTGGCACAGCCGGGGCAATGACCTTTGAAACCACTGACGGAGGAATCGTTTTCATAGTCGATGGTTCCGCAAATGGTGATGTTCTTTTTGATGTAGAGTCTTCGTGGTTCCTCAAGATTCCCGATGCTTTGGATGATGTATTTCGTATCTATTCATCTGCCGGGGTAAACCTGATAGAAATTGACCTGAACGCTACCGACCAGATCGTCATAGGCGACAACACTACGGGCCTTGGCGAAGGTGCAGTAGGTGTCAATGTTCTAGTTCAAGGCTCTCTTGGTGCTGCTGCTGCGGGTACTACAGCCGGGCAGGTCGGTGGAACCGCGATTATGCTCGGCGGTACTGGTGGCGTTGCGGTGGACGCGAGTGTTAATTTAGATGGCGGAATCGGCGGAGCCACAACCGTTCAAGGTGGAACTGGCGGAGCTGCTGCTACCGACGAGAACGCAGCCGCTGGTGGTGCTGCGAACTTTCTTGGTGGAACTGGTGGAGCTGGTGATGGAACTGGCACGGCAGGTGCTGGTGGAGTCAGCACAGCAAGAGGCGGAACCGGCGGAGGTGCTACTACTGACGTAGATGGTGGAGCTGGTGGAGCTTTCAGTGTTGCTGGCGGAACTGGTGGTCTTGGAGCCGGTACTCAGACCGGCGGAGTTGGCGGAGCCCTCAATCTAGCTGGTGGAGTTGCTGGTGCAGCCAACGGCGGAACCGGTGGAAATGGCGGCGTTTTGAATCTAGACGGTGGTGCTGGCGTAACCGGCGGAAATGTAACGGTCGACGCTGGAGTTGGTTCGACAACCAGCGGAAACGTTACAATTGCTGCCGTAGGCTTGGTCAACGCTTTGGGTAACGCATCCGGCACGTTGGCTTTGACTTCCAGCGACTGGACGGTCAGCACAACTGGAGTGGTTACAAAGTTGGCTAGTATCGCTTTCGATGACAACAGCAGCCCGACTGTTACGGTTGCGGGCAATGGCTCAGATACCTTTACCATTTCCCAGACGGGCAGCGGTTCAGATGACCATTTGATTGTCGAGGGCCAAGGAAATTCAGCAGATGCTTTGACCCTAAAAACTACGACCAACGCTGGCGGTATCCTAATTAGTTCTGTCGGCGGATTAGAGACAACGACCACGGCTGCTTTTCAGACCTACACCACGAACAGCAAACAGCATAAGAAAATCTACATTCCGCTGTCAATGGGTCTGACACAAGCTACGGATATTATGGTAGCCGCTCCTGGCAGTCCGCTTCAATGCACTGGCCTGGATGCGGGTGTAGTGGAAACTGGTGCTGCCGAAGGTCTAGTTGCTGTCGGAGATGCTGCGGATATTCTTATCTTTGAGTTCCAGCTTCCCGACGATTTCATTGACACTGGGACGCAAGCCGATTTAATTCTTACCTTCGACATTGCCGAACAGGCAGCCGAAGATGTTGATATTGATGTACGCATCTTTGACTACAACAACGGCACACACACCACGCCAATCATCACTGATACGATTATTTCCACAAATGGTGCTGGTCGTACAGAAGAAGGACTAGAATCAAATGCGGCTGGAATTGGCAATCAGGCAGAAATAGATGCTGAGGATGTTCTGGTTATCGAGTTGACGCAAGAAGGTAGCGATAACAACGAAGATTTCAACATCTACGGTATCTGGATCACCTATCGCACCGGTGTTGAGGCTACGCAGTAGGAGCTAAGGTATGGCTTGGACACGGACGGAAATACGAGCTTTGGTACGCCAGCTCAGTGGTCTTAGAGCTACAGGGCAGTTGAGTGATGCTGACCTTGATTTGGCAATCAATCAGTATTACCTGAATGTATTTCCTATCAATACGCGACTAGCCGACTTTGAGGACTTTTACGAGTTCGACACCGAAGATGCAGTCCAGAGCTACGCCATACCAGATACGGTCTTTAGTGTCGAGGAGCCTATAAGTATTGACGACGGCGACGGGGATGCGGTTCAGTTTTTGACGTTCAGCAGGAATAAGGATGGCTTCTTCAGGACTTTCGTTGAGGATGATTCTGCGGCCACGCAGCAGCCGGAGACGATTTTGGTCTGGAGAAGGTATTTCTATCTTGGCCCCATCCCCGATGATGCCTATACAATCAAGATGCCAGCCCTTCAAAAGCCGACTGCTATATCGGGTTCTGTGAATCCGTTGCGGGACGCCTGGGGCCCGGCTATTGCTTACGGTACTGCTGTTCAGTTGCTTCTCGACGCTAAAGACACAGACGGAGCTGCCTCTATTACTCCAATGTGGATAAAGCGAGTTGATGAAACTCGGTCTGTTGACCAGGGCCAATTAGTAGGTATGCGGGCTCAGCCACGATTTTAGAAAGGATTGTGCGATGACAATACGGAAGAACTTTTGGATATTTGGTCTTATACTTATTGTGTGCATGGGAGCTTCTTCAAAGCTGCGATCATACTTAGAGGACGCTGCTCACAAAAGTGGCCATATTGGGCAGATGATGCTTGGTGTTCGTAACGATGCAAAAACAGCTCCGACCGATACTGACGGGGATTACACAGCTCCACAGTTCAACGCTGGTGGCGATCTGTACGTTGTGGACGAAGCAACAGGAACGCTTCTGGGTACGATAGATACCGACACAGGCAATATCGCTACTTATATTGGGCCAACTACTGACGCAGTTGCTACTCAAGGCGGGGTTGGTAGTGTTACAGCCAAGCTGAGATTAGTTACAAGCCAGCTCAATACAATAGATGCCGATACGGGGACGATCAAGACGAACACAGACCCACTTGTTACAGTCGGTGGTGGAGGATATGTTCGTCAAGACTCAACCGCTACAATAGCCAAAGAAGATGGCGGGAACCTTGCCGACATAGCCACTGACACTGGAACGATAGACGAAGATACAAACAACATCAAAAACTCTGTTGCATCACCGCCTACCAATGAAGCTGTTGGCGGTACAGGTGCGTTGCTGGATTGTGACGCTTCTGCCAGTAAAGACACTACAAGTGATGACACCTACACCACTACTGCCGGGAAAGTCTACAAGGTGACTTCTATAGACGGCGTTGTGTATATGGGTGTGGCTGATGTTGGTGCTGCTGGAGTTACTGCCGCTGCCGTTATCTGGACTATCCCTGCGGGGACTACCCAGTATATTCGGGTTCCTGATGCAATAACCACCCTGCACTACAGCGCATCCGCTGAGGACGTATCTGCACGAATTTCTGAGGTGCTGGATGACTAAGAAGCTAATTCTCCTTCTATTGCTGATTTCAACGCTTTGCTTTGGTCAGGAGAAATATACCCCGGGTGGCCAGGTACTCAAGGTAATTCCTCACGGCCTCGGGTCTAACCGCAGGGGTACGCTTGTTGATGAGTCTGGCAACAACCACAACGCTGCGATTAAGGTTCCGGTATTGAACTTTAGCGCCACGAACGACAGTGCTTCCGTGGCGGTTCCGTGGGATGCCTTGGGGGGTAGTCGCTATGCGGTATGGGTTGGCAGGGTATACCCAACAGCCCAATCAGCAGTACGGTGGTTGTGGAATGATTCATGGAACACCGATGCTACGCTGGCGAAAATCGTCGTTCAGATAGACGCCGATGATAAACTTAGAATTAGGGTTAGGTCTGGGGCAAAGACAGACACTCTACGAAATTCAGCTAGCTCGTCAGCTCTCGCTGAAGGTACTTGGATGAGTTTGTTTGTCGCTATAGATTTAGGGACAGATGGAACTGTTGCTAACGGGTTTACTGCTTATGTTTGGGTGGACGGGCTAGAATTCACAATGGGTGCATTTGACGGCGATGCAACGCAGGGAACTTGGGCTGCTAATGTTTCTTCTTACATGGCTTTCGGCCTTTCTTCTGGCGACGCGAATGACTTCTCTGGTAAGATGAAATGGATGGGTTATAGCGGGATGGATGCTTTGCCCACGATTGAAGATGCTCGGCAATTCCACAACAATGCCCAAGTATGGTTTGGCCAAGCGGGACTTGACGCCAACTGGCCGCTGAATGAAAGTACTAACAATACATTTTTGGACAGAAGTGGCAACGACCATACTTTAGTTGGAGCCGGTGTTAATTGGGTTATCGACGAGGCTTCCGAAACCGGAGTCAATGCCGATACGCGGATGGGGATTGCGACTATTGCTTCTGGTTATGTTGACTTGGCGACTACGGCTAAGGTCGCCCAAGGCACAGCAAGAACATCTAATGCTGATGGTGATAAAACCACCATCGTTTTTGGTACTCAAGGATGGGCATCTGATTTTCCAATAAACACTGTTGTTGAAAATGTAGCCGAAGGGACATGGCACAGGATAACTAATTCCGTGGACGGTGGAGGCGTTACTACAGTTACGGTTGAGCCTGATGCCGCCAACCCGACGTCGTGGGACAATCTTGAGCTTACTGCCTACAAGGGCCAACTGCAACTGCTCAGCGAGGATGCGTTTGCGATATGCATGTGGTGGATGCCAAGGATTGCAAGTTCGGGGTTTGATAGATACATGACCGCCTCTATAGGCGCAACCGGTTCTACACGGACTAGATGGATACGCGTAAATGATGCGGGTAGATACTCATTCTACCACGCAGGAACGGTTAGTGCCGCACCGGGCTCAGACCATACAGGCCACACAGACGGCTTAATCCATAGTTGGACCACAGTGTTCGATAACAACATAGGTAGCGGTGAAGGTGATGTATTCAGTTGGATAGATAAGACAGACGAACAACAAGATACCAGCTATCAAGGGCTGCATGGAATGAATGCCGACTTTATCCGTCTGGGAGCAGATGCCGAGTCTGGGGATAACGGAGCTACCGACACCTTCGGGCAGTTCTGTCTGATAGACCTTAGTGATATTACTGCTGGGGTTGACCAAGAAGTTCGAGAGGGTATCAGGGATGCGTGGGACGATGCCGACATGGACTGGGAGGTATTCTTCGCCGATTTGCTTAGCAAGTTCGACGCTTGGACTGGGCCGAGCAATGGCGATACGATAACCATCACCTATTGGAAACTACTCAACAGTGTACCTTACGGCGAGGAAATCGACACCGACGACATCATCAGTCGTTACACCAGAATCCTAACCCGTGGAAGTGCCCTGCCGGTTGAGGGTGCAGCAGACGCTACAGACGGGGACACCGAGAACTGCACAGGAATCCCGCTGGATACTTTAGGCGATAGTTTCACGGGTAGTCGCTTGTGGATGGATGCGAGCTACGATTTGGACTTCGGCGACCATGCAGACTTTAGCTTTGATGGCGGCGGCGATACTCCTTTTAGTTATATGGTCTGGTCCGATGCAAGCCCCGGAACATGGGTTCAGCCCTTGCTATATAAAGCCTCTGAGTATTTATTCTCTGTAGCTGCTGATGGTAAATTGCGTATTGTTCTAATAGATGCAGAGAGCGATACAATAAATACCACTACGGACGCTGTCCGAGCAGATGGCACATTGCATTGTTGGGTATTTACCTATGACGGCGGCGGGGTCAATAGTGGGTTGAGCATCTACGAAGATGGTGTGGTTGTTGCTTCCACCGACGGCGGCGGTGGGGCTTACGGAGATATGCCTAATAGTGCGTTTAGCCTTCTCGTAGACGGCATTCTTGCATCTCATGTCTACAATGGCCAACTCTACAACCATGAACTTTCGGCCAATGAAGTCAAGGCACTTTTTGACCAAGGCCCTTATCGTTAGGATTATTATGGGAAAACAGTTACCATACGAAAAAAACATTTACCCTGGGATTATTATGAAAAAAACAATTACCATCATGGCTCTTTTGCTGTTCTGGTTAGTTGCTGGTGCAGCGTACAACAGCTACACCAACGGTCATATTTATGTTGTGGTCAAGGTCGGCGAGAAGCTACCCGATAGTTGCCTGCCTTTCCCCTCAGCCGGTGAGGGCGTCAATAGCGGCAAACTTTCAGATGAACGCCACTGGTATAAGAATATGTTCTGGGGCAAAGAGGGTATCGACCAGCTCCGCGATCTTGTACACGCAGAAGATGCTCAAAAGCTGGAATTGAAAACAACGGTCCAGATGCGGGCCTTACTATCAAAGGCGGTCGCAGAAACACCGTAACACGGGGAACAATTATGGAAGACGGCGAAAAAGCACAAATTAGAGAGATCGCGTTTGAAGTTGGCGAAACACTTATGAAGCGTTTCAATGAAGTTTTGAAAACCAAACTCGAGCACCATCAACTAACCTGCACAGCCGTCACAGAAGTAGTCAGATGGAAAAATCAATCTAAAGCCATAGTGGTAGGCGTAGCTATTGGTGCGGCCATTGTTGGAGGAGGAGGAGTTTTTGGAATCTTGAAGTGGCTTAAGTTTCTCTAAGGGAGATTGACATGGTTTGGACTAAAGGCAATCCCGCTGCTAGGATTCTGGCAAATACTCTGGCTGGGCTGATTCGGGACAACAATGCTGCCCTTGAAACGGCAATAGGTCAAGATCACAACCTCGCCACAGGGGGGGATCAGACTGGCCACCACAAGCAAGTAACACTGAATAACCTTGCCGGGGATCATGCCGGTTTAGCTAGTCATTTGACTATCTATAATGACGCTGGCGTTCTGAAGTTTCGCAATGGAACAGGCACGGTTCGTAAGGTATCCGGCGATGGCGATGTGATACCAGCCGCAACTAAGATGTGGTTCTTTGCCAATACCGCTCCTACAGGATGGATAATAGATAGTAGCATAACAGACGCACTTATCGCCCTAAAAGGCGGGACTCCCTATGCCACAGGTGGAGCGGGCGGGGTTGGGGATACCTGGACGCAGCCAGGGCATACCCATACTGATCCTCCTACTGCCGCTCACACATTATTATCCGGCGAGAGTGGTTTGCCTGCTCACACACACACACTAAGTGGGGACGGGGTGCTATCGAACGACGAAAGTGGAAGCGGCAAACTTACGACAGGTAATACTCCTGGAGGTGGTGGTGATATAGTTGTTCCTGTAAACACAGCTGCTAATGCTGCCGGAGCACACGCTCACGGAAGCGGAGGGGCTACTAGCAGCAGCGCTACAGCAAACACATGGCGACCCGTGGCAGCGGTTGGAATTATGGCGACTAAGGACGCTTATTGATGACTAGCACCTGTAATTTTTCAAAGTGTGCCATTGCCAAGCGGCTCAAGATCAAGAAGGTCGAAGAGTGTCCTAACCATATTTCGACATGGTGGACCCAGAACGAAGGCAAGCCGGTATTGCTCGAAGATTGTGCTCCCCAGCGAACAATGCTCATGGTCCAAGATTTACATAATCGCCTTATCGGTGTTCAGGAAAGTCAGGAACAGCAGAGGAACGTACTGAAACCCCTGAATGATCTAATTGCATCACACGGGAATTACCCCGATCCTGATAGACTACCGAGGGAACCATGCCTGGATACCAAGCCTTCTCAATCCACGACCTAGCCAGCGGGTTTAGGACAAATCGTGATCCGTGGCTTCTCCCCAAAGACGCTTTCGAGGAGATGCAGGATTGCTATCTCCGTCGTGGTGTATTGGAAAAACGCAGAGGGTTCCGGGACTTCGGGACATTCGGTACTCAGATAGGCCCACGAATTGCCGAAACGCTTGCTACGGGCGACGGAACTGATAAAACCTTCAACGGCACGCTTGGGACTCTGACTGTGATCCCCGGTAATATCTCCATTACCGCTACAATGACCGATGATTCAGTGGAAACTATCACGGCTACCGTAGCTGATCCAACTATCTTAGCTGGCAATGCGTCAAGCGATCCAGCCGCAGGGACTATAAACTACACTACGGGGGTCTGGACGTTGACCTACGATGGCCTTGCTCCAAAGACTGGTGAGGACATAGACGCTGTTTACCACCAGGCCGAAACTGACCCGATCATGGGCCTGCCAAACTATTTCAATAGCGGGACAGACAATCTCTTAGCCTTCAATTATACCGTAGGGGCTAAGTACAATACGTCTACTAAGTATTTCGAGGATATTCGTAGATACGCGATACACTTCGACAATACCGATCAGGCATGGGTTCCTACTGCTGGTGATATTATCGAAGATGCTACAACTGGTGCTACTGGAACCGTGGAGGCAGTAGTCAAAGAGCATGGTTCAGCAACTCCCGACGTTGATGGTTGGATAACCTTAGTACCTGGAACACTTGCGGGAGGGACTTTTGATAGTGGAAATGTCATTAGAGAAAAGACAGTTGAGGGCAAACTTGGGGTAGCTCTAGCAGATGGAGCAAACGTAGCCTTCACCTTGACCAGCTCATTCGATACGAACTTCTACTGGACCTTGAATTGGGACGACATAGCCTATATCTCCAACGATAAGGACAGGATTCACAAATGGGACGGATCAGCACTGGTCCCCTTCCATATTGATCTGAGCACGCCGGGCGGCACTGGGGACAGCGTAGATCGCTGCAAGCTGATGTTCATCCGCAAAAGCCGAATGATACTCGCTGGCACGGTAGAGGACGGAACGGCATTTCCCCGCAGGATACGCTGGTCCAATGTCAATAGTCCGGGGTTCTGGGATGCAGATGCCTTTGTCGATGCCGAGACTGACGACGAGATTGTCGGGGGTGGGTTTATAGGTGATGAGATTATCCTGTATTATAAGCGGAGCACTTGGAGGGTAGGGTATACCGGCGATTCAGATGCACCATTTACGCAGGTAAAGATATCAGATCGAGAAGGGTCCAGTACGCAGATGGGTGTAACCCCGATACCGCCCTCGGTTGACGGTGTAAACTTCCTAGCTACTGTGGGCCCGACTTCCCTGGTGGCTACTGACGCAAGGGATGTTCGAGAGATAGACTTGGCCATACCAGATTATACCCTGAGCTTGAATCTGGACGCTCTGGATATGTGTTACGCTACGGTCATGGCTGAGTTGGAGCAAATCTGGTTCCTGGTCCCCAGCGTGAGTGCCACAACCCCGGATACCATACTGATATACAATTACATTGAAAAGAATTGGGCAACTATGGGTATCGCTGGCCGATGCCTGGGCCAATGGAGGCAAAGCGAAGCGGTCATTTTGGACGACATTGTTGAAGTCTTGGACGACCTGGATTACTCATTCGATGATGTGAGCCAAAGTGGTGGCTACCCTATGATTGTCATGGGCGACAATACAGGGAACATACGCCAGATGCACTATGCCGGAACCGATGATGGAGAGGATATATCATTCCATGCTATAACCGCAAGATTGAATCCTTATCAGCACGAAGGCTTCATGACCGATCTTGGCTGGATAGACTTCCTGATAGATGAAGCCGATACGATAAGTTTCAATGTAGATTTCTTTGCGGATTTCGATCGCATTGCTGCTTACCAGACAAGTGCCATAACTGCCTCTGATGATGACGGGCGTTCTGACAAATCCAAGACCTTGAAACGACTGAACGTCAACGCTATTGCTGACACTCACAGTCTCAAAATCTATAACGACGCTAGTGCCAACATGCCCAGAATACATGCCATGATATTCTACTTCCGGCGAGCTGGGAGAATGATATGACACTAGAGCGATTAGACGAATCAATTAAGTTTGGTAACAAACCGCAAGATCGTAGCAGCGACCAGTATACGAAGGATATTGTCCGCAAAATAGAGCAGATGTACTATGATATTGTGCAGCGGCTGAACAGAGAAATTGAGATAGTCGAGGACATAGAGGACGGATCTGTTCCGCTGGATCATGGGGTCTTGTCTGGTCTTCTTGACGACGACCACACGATTTATCTTAAGGAAAAAGCAAGCTCAGGACTTGCTTCCGAGATACCGATACATACTCACGTATCAGCAGCTCAAGCTGGAACAATCCACCACGGAGCCACAACGGGTCTTGGCGATGACGATCACCCTCAATATCTCCAAGCAGCCGATATCACAGGCTTATATCTGAGACTTGCCAACGAGACCGTCGATGTAACCAACGGCGAGTTCAGCCTGACTACCGATGATTTCGGGGAGTTCAAGTATCTCAATATCACCAGCCCGGCTGATGGCTATCAGATTAACGGCACTACTATATTCACTGTGGACGTCAATAGCCCGACCAATCTCCTGATTGGCTCAGGTGCCGGAGCTTCACTAAGCGCAACGCCAGGCGTGAACAATATACTTATAGGAGTTGACGCTGGTAATTCCATGTCTGCTGCGGTCAACAATAATATCCTAGTTGGAAACTTCACTGGCCAGAAGATAGTCGATCAAGCCAATAACGTCCTTATGGGCCATGCCGCAGGTCGATATAGCACGGGCTTTGAAGATGTGTTTATCGGCACATCCGCAGGACTGGGCGTTGACGGTTCATCTTCACCACTGCGGTCTGTTTTTATCGGCCATTTGTCTGGTACTGCTATTTTAGGCGGGGACGACAATACTTTTATAGGCAATCGTACTGGCATCGGAGTTACAGACGGTTCGGATTGCATATTCATAGGTTCATACGCAGGTGCACCGTGGACTACTGTCGCTTTAGGGGCAAGCAACCTGCTTATTATTGACAACCAGATAAGGGCTAATACAACGCTTGGAGCTTCGCACCCGATTATCTACGGTGTTATGGCGTCGGCCCCAGAGAACCAAACCATAGACTTCAATGTAGCAGCTCTGGGTATCGGCACAGATAACGCAAGCACAGACGTTGCGGTTACTTTCAAGTCGGGCACAGCCAATGGCGTTTTTACTTGGATGGACAATGAGGACTATTTTAAGTTCTCAGATGACATTCTGATGGACGCTGCTGAGAAGATATATCTGCGAGATACTGCCATAGGCTTCTACTCGCAGGCCAATACATTCTTTGACATATTCGCCGACGGCGCGGTGCGGATAGGTAATAGCTCTGCCGGGGCCCCGACCAATTATTCCGAGTTTGAGCCTGACGGAACGCTGAGGTTCAGAGGCAATGCAACTGTTTGGGACGAGGTCCGTATTGTTCCCGGCGCTTTTTCCTTTGCTGGTGCTGCCGATCCGACTTTGCAAAATTGGCAACCCGGTGGTAGTGGGGCTACCTTCAAGGTCTATAAGTTTCAAACGAATGACGAAGTGTTCGCTTCTTGCCAAATGCCGCATAGCTACAAAGAAGGTTCTGATCTCTATTTTCATATTCACTGGACTCCAGCAGATAGAGGGGCGGCGGAAGGGGCCGTGAATGTCGGGTGGAAAGTAGATTATTCGATAGCCGATAAAGGAGCTAATTTTGGAGCGTCGGCTACGGCCATACTGACAGACGCTTGTTCGGGGGTAGACGACAGACATGAAAAGACCAGCAGCGTGCAGGTATCGGGCGCGGGCTTGGCTATTTCACACCTGATTATGTTGAGGATATACCGGAGCGATACTGGTGCTGATGATACATGGGCGGGGGTAACAAGTGCTCAGTCGCCAGCGTTGCTTGAGTTTGATATTCATTTTGAGTTAAATATGGTCGGAAGCAGACAGGAACTTACTAAATAAAGGAGTTAGGGAAATGTTGATACAAACGGACGAAGAAGGCAAAAAGGCTGTAACTCAGCTATGTGAAATAGCCGTCAGGTACGCAGGTATTCAACTTGCTCAAGGTGGCACGAAGTCCATGCAGGCAAATGCTCAAAGTTTGCACGGTATCTCTGTAGTCATAGGTAGCGTCAAACTTTTGCCAAAGAAAGAGACTAAGGCTCCAAAGGAACCTAAAAAGACGTAATGGAAAAGATCGTAGTCATATCCAATTCAGGCGAGTTCCTGCCGGTGGTCCTTCGCCTACGCAACGAAGGATACGATGTTGGTATCTACATTCATTCTCCGCAGTACAAGGCTTGCTACTCCGGCATACTGCCCAGCTTTAGTATCGTCGGGGTATCCAAGGCTGTCCGTGAGGCTGATTTGGTAATTTTCGATTCTATCAGACTCAATGAGGGGCATAAGCAAGACGCTGGCCTACTCAAAATGTTTGGAGCACCCCGCAACGGCATAGGTTGTTTCGGTGCTATAGCCCAACATATCATAGGTGATGTGCCTGTAATCGGGGCTTGCCCCTCTACAGAGGAAATAACAAGTGATTCTGAGAGTTGTTTGAGCCTAATGCAGCAGCTTGGTTTTGCTGTGCCTGAAACTTACGATTTTGATAATTTCAATGAATCGACTGAGTTTTTCAGGAATGGCACCGATGGCCTCTGGCGGCTAGTCCCCAAGGACAGCCATGATCTTGGTTTGGCATACCAAGAATCATTCCCAGGCGAGTTGGCGGTCAAGATAGTGGCTGAGTACATTCCAAGGCGGGGTGCAACTTGCCGACATTCGCTGCAAAGAGTTATTGCTGGAATTGAGGTTTCCAGCGAAGTGTGGGTGGGCCAGGGAGGGCCAGCCCACTATAACCATAATCTGCCCTGTGAGCGGCTCTGTAACGACGATCTAGGGCAGCGAGTAGGTAATCAGGCTAACACTGTGTGGATGGCACCTGAACCAGTGACGGCCCCAGTAAAGGCTCTGGCAGAATATCTGGACAAGGTCCACTATCAGGGGCCAGTGTCAGTCAAGACCATTATCCCAGACAATCAGGGTGCTGAGCCCCAATTCGTGAGCTGTTCGCCTAGATTCTCGTATGACAGCCTGTATTGCTTGCTGAGTATGCTAAAAGGTTCTATAGGCCGGTTCCTACTCAATGGCTTTGCGGGTAATTTTCTGCCCGGGTACGCTGTTAGCCAGAGAATAACTGTTCCCCCATTCCCCTATATGGACCTGCAACTGCTGGATTGGGCTGCTCGTGGTGTGGCGTTAGGCGGCGATCTGGAGAAAATGCCGTGGTTCTGGGGCAATGACCTGGAGAAATGCCAGGGTAGGCTATGCTGTGC
>SDBT01003211.1_pt1 | contig 28447 bp, 21 predicted proteins | sample 2277101 | NCBI WGS metagenome assembly SDBT01 (sample SAMN10404973, study PRJNA504765) | marine sediment metagenome | isolation source: marine sediment core GS10_PC15, 103 cmbsf | place: Arctic Ocean: Southern Knipovich Ridge | collected 2010 | reverse complement strand
CGGCCGTACTCGATGGCCTCGGCAATCGGGCGCGAGCCGGTCTTGCAGATGCAACCGAGCGACTTCTCCTCCAGCGTGGTCAGTCCGCCGGCCATGTTGCCGGTGGTGAGGAAATGCTCGCCCGGCTCCAGCGTGTCGGTCATCAGTTTGGCGGCCCGGGCGACCATCTCGACGATATCGCGGCCGACTTGCGGCGTGACGGCTCGCTCGGCCAACAGGTGATCGGCGCCGATCGACTCGGTAGTTTCGGAAAACATGGCCGACGCGCCGACGTCGATCAGTCGGTCGACGGCCAGGCCCAGCGCAGGGTTGGCGGCCAGCCCGGAGGTGGCGTCCGACCCGCCGCATTCCAGGGCCAACGTCAGGCCGCTAACGTCCGTCTCCTCCCGTTGCCATTTGTTGCAGTCGTGGGCAATTTGTTCGACGAACTTCCTGCCGTCTTCGATGGATTTCGACACGCCCACGTCCTGGATAACGATCCGCTGGAGCGGTTTCCATGGCGTAAGCTTTGCAATCTGCCGGGCTACGGTCTCGCTGTTGCAGTTCTCGCAACCCAAGCCGAGCACCAACACGCCGACGACGTTAGGGTTTGCTCCCAGACCCGCCAGCACGCCTTCGAGTCTTACGATATCCGTTTCGCACGTGCAGCCGCCCGTATGTCCCAACGTGACGGCCCCGTCGATGCCGTCGGTGATTTTTCGGGCGATCTCGACGGCGCAGAGCACCGTGGGGATCACCGCCACGTAGTTACGGACACCGATTTGATCGTCCGGCCTAAGATAGCAATTAACTTTCACGTTCCGCTCCTTGCACCGCACTGCGGACGTTGTGGTCGTGTACGTGTCGGCCTTTTTCGATCCGGCAAGACGCCGTGCCGATCGATTGGCCATACTTGACGATTCGTTCACCCGGCTCGACGTCGGCCAGGGCAACCTTGTGTCCGGCCGGAATCGGTTCGACGGGCGCGATATGTCGCGGTCCGTCCGCGGTGGCAAAGCAGATGTCGTCTGCCGCAGCGGTTTCTTCCAGTACTGTGACCACGTTGTCGTTTGCATCGATGCGGATGCCTATTTGTTCGGTCATACCATTGCCTGTGTTTCTAGTCACGAATTCTCGATGCAGGTGCCACCCACTGGGGGTCAGACCCTGTTTTCGGTTTTCAGGCGTTCATTTTCGGTCGAAGACGCAATGCCTCCCCTCAGTTTACTTGATTTGAGGCGGTGGTGCCATGCGCTCGGCCCGGTACTCTGGTGGAAACCTGCGAACAGCCTGAAAACCGAAAACAGGGTCTGACCCTAACGGCATTTGACCCTAACGGCATTGAAGAAACTATCGTCTCGGCATGCTTTTGCGGTTGATTTGCATCACCGTTACCATCCTTGCCGGCCACATGACCGGAACGATTCAACAACTCCTTGATACCTTGCTCACTTTACGCCGACGCATGTAGTGAGGCACTTATTTTCCGAGCAGTTCGAATTACGGAGACTGTCCGCTATGGAATCCCAGTTTAACCAGCGTCATGGTCGTGGGGTCCATCCACAGGATATACCCTGGGATCGCATCCTCACGATCACGCCGATCGTGCTGATCGTGCTGATTGTGCTCTACTTGATGTGGGCCAGTGTTTACACGGTCGAGCCTCACGAGAAGGCGATCGTTTTCCGGTTCGGCCGGTATCAAACGACGGTCGACCCGGGACTGCGGTTTTGCATCCCCATCGTCGACGAAGTGACCAAGGTGAGCGTCGAGGAGCGCAGTTTGCGGCTGCCGTTTGGTTATGGGCCCGACCGACCCAATCGGGTACCGGACGACGAAACCCTGATGCTCACCGGCGATCTCGACGCCGTGTTGGTCGAGTGGACCATCCAGTGGCAAGTCACCGACCCATATCTGTTTTCGGTGAAGTTCTTCCGCGAGGACGACCCGGGCTATCCGGAGCGGGTGCTGATCACGGTGACGCAGAACGTCATGAACCGGCTGGTGGGCGATTACTCGATCGACGAGGTACTGACGGAGAGCCGCGGCGAGATTGGCGAAGAAGCCCGCCAGGCGACGCAAAAGATCCTCGATAGCTACGCCTGCGGGATCGGCATCCGCGATTTACAGATGCAGCGGACCACACCGCCGGGCAAGGTGCAGCCGGCCTACGAGCAAGTCAACGCGTCCGAACAACTCCGGGCACAATTGAAGAACGAGGCGGACAAGGAGCGCAACAGACTGTTGCCGGAGGCGGAGGCCGAAAAGGACAAGATGATCAACGAGGCTTTAGGCTACGCCAAGCGTCGCCAGGCGGAAGCGGACGGCGAAATCAAAGCACTGTTGGATAAGTATCACGCCTACCAAAAGGCTCCGGCCGTAACCCGCGAGCGTCTCTACATCGAAGCCATGCAGGAGGTACTGGGTCAGGTCGAGTCGAAAGTGATTATCGACGCCGACCTGCCCGAGCGAGTGTTGCCCCTGTTGCACTTGGGACAAGGAGTCGGACAATGAGCACACGCATGCGAGCCATTCTGATCTCGGGCCTCGTCCTGTTCGTGGCGGCGGTTCTCTTAGGACGGTCGATTATGTTCACCGTCGACGAACGGGAACTGGCCGTCGTACTGCAGTTCGGCGAGCCGGTGGAGAGTTATACCGAGCCGGGGCTGAAGTTCAAGATGCCGTTTATCCAGGAAGTGCGCAAGCTGCCCAAGACGCTCCAATTTTTGGGCGGCTCCGGCACCCAGGTACTCGAGGACTTACCCACCGCCGACGGCAAGCGGATCGAGGTCTCCGCCTGGGCGGTCTGGCGGATTACCGATCCCGAACGATTTGTCCGGGTATTGCGGACCGTGGACAACGCCCAGTTGCGGGTAGCCACCTTTGTGCGTGGCGAAGCGCGGGACGTAATCACGTCGAACGATCTGGTCGAGGTGGTCCGCAGCAGCGATCGGGAAATGAACTATCCCGTGTTGAACGAACTGCTGAAAGTCTTGCAGGAAACCGATTCCGAACCGGACAAACTCGAGGAAGACCCGCCCGGCGGGGTGGAGACTACCGAGCCGGAAACGGGCGAGGAAGGCCCCGCGCAGCAGCAGGGCGAGGTCCTGGAGGAATGGGTTCTGGCCCAGACCGAGACCAAAGAGCGGATCCGTGTGGGCCGGCAGAAGATCGTCGAAGCGATCAAGAAGCGAGTGCAGAAGTCGCTGGCCGAGACCGGAGAGGATCGCCAAGGCGGCCGTGGAATTGAACTGGTCGACCTGGGTATCTCGCGGATCGATTTCGTCCCCCGCGTTCGCGAGGCGGCCTTCGATCGGCAAATCGCCCGCTGGGATTCGATCACCAGCTTCTACACCAACCAGGGTGAAAAAATCAAACGTCAGATTCTCAACCGGACGGAAGCCCGGGTGCAAGAGACCCTCGGCGAGGGCAGCCAGAGATCGAATGAAATCCGCGGCGAGGTCGAGGCGCGCATTATCGATGCATACGCGGCGGCGATTCGCGAAACGGGTGAGTTCTACAATTTCATCCGCACGCTCGAGTCCTACAAAGTGGCACTGGGCAAGAACACCCGGCTGATCTTGACGACCGATAGTACGCTGCTGAAGTTTCTCAAGGACGTCGGCGAAGCCCCGCCCGCGAGCGAACCGGAATCTGTCGAGACGGGGCAGTAGGTTCGTAGTGACCCGATTTATCGGGTTTCGCAACCCGTTGAATAAGGCGGCTTGTCGTGGTGTAGGTGTCTGGGCTGCACGCTTCCACAGGCGAGACGCCTGTGCTACGATGGACTGCGCTTCCACAGGCGAGACGCCTGTGCTACGATGGACTGCCGGAACCGCATGAATGCGGTCACTACGAACGGCCTGTCTCCACCGTCGAAAGTGGCCGAACGGTTACATTTTCTCCGTCGACGTCAACGGCGGCCGGCACTCCGCGACTGCCAATAGGCCCCTGGACGCACCATTGACCTTCGCCATCTTCGGCAAGTCCTGACTGTGCGCGCAGTTTCCACCATGCGGCAACGTCCTTGGGCAGAGCGTGCCAATAACCGCCGCCGTCGCGCACGCGCAGCAGGAAGTCTCGGTACAGCTCCAGATTTCGGCCACGGGCCAGGTAGCCCGGATGCGTGAGCATCAGCGCCATTGCGGAGTTTCGGACGATGAAATCGAGTTTGCGCTGCCAGATTCGACAGTCTCGTTGTTGCAGCGCTATGAAGAGCGTATGGTCTTGCGGAAGGGTGTAGGGCAATTCGACGAACTTGCCGGCAACAAACGGCCAAATGCTTCCCACGCCGCCGGGCGTTGCTTGAAACGGGTCGACGTCGAAACAAGATGCGTCGTATTCGACATTCAGGGCCTGTAGCCACTGGAGGTTTCGATGCACCATGGGGGATCGGAATCCGACTGCACCGTATTCACTGAGGGCTTCGTTGATTGGGGCCACCCGTCGGTCGAAAACGCGCCGCGAGGCATACAGCCGGCCGTCGTGGTTGTAGCCGTGAATTCCGATTTCAAACGATCGAGACCTAAGTTCCGCGATCAGTCCCGGATCGACGTCGTACTTGTAGGGAACGATGTTCCAGGACGACCGGAACCCGAGTTCCTCTTCGATCTGAGCCACGCGGAGGACGTTGCCGAGCCCGTCGCTGGTCTCGACGTCGTGGGTCAGCACGAAGCAGAATTGTGCGCCGCGGGGCCAGGGATGGATGATCCGGACTCCCGCCGGTTCGCCGGCTACGCTACGGGCAAGCGAACGGATGAAATCGGCGGGCATGAACCAGTCGTCTTGGACCTCGATGTCGCGGCGTCCTTGCAGGTAGTGTCGCAGGGCAATCGGTATCAGGGGTCTCAGTCGATAGTAGATCTGGAACGTGCGCGACAGAGTTGCATTACCGGCATCTTCGAGTACCCGGTGCAAGAACGTCTGGTCGGCGCGGCAGCCGTTTGTCAGGAAACCGTCATACATGGAGGGGGACACTCACTTGAGAGAATCAGGGACTGTATTTGTAAAACAGCGATCCAATCGCTCGACAGCAGATCGGCGGTCCGTATCTGATCGCCGCCGCCGCAAGGCTCATGGGAAGCGAACGCGTCTTTGATTCGGAGCCGTTGCCGACGATGTACTCGAAATGAATCGCCGTTTCGTTTGCGCCCCATTTCCTCTTGAAACGGCGCAAGCCCTCCTCCTCCAGTCGCGACACGCCGAAGTCGAAACGAGAATAGCCTTGTTCGGTTGCGAGTCGAATGGCATGGTGAAAGAGGCAGTCGTTCGGGCGCAAGTCGAGTGCATCGGGGTGTGACGCACCGTATTTGTACGTGATCATTTGACCGTGCGTCAGGAAGACGGCGGCGGCAATCGCATCGGGCCCCTTGCGAACGATGCCCACAAATCCCAGCTTGTGTGGGAGGATCCGTGCGGCAAGTCGTCGGAAGAAGGACCGTGGCTGGATCGGCACGCCCAGCTTCTTTCGCGTCAACAGGTGGAGCCGATAGAACGACTCGACTGCGTCGGCGTCCGTTCGGCACTCGAACGTCAATTGGTTCCGCTGGGCCTTGCGAAGATTTCTCCTGACGGCCGAAGAGGAGCGGGCAACGATCTGGTCCATGGGGCCTGCCGTATTCAGTTCGTGCCGAACCCAGCCGTTTGTGATCGGGTCACCCTCGAGCGGCTTGTCCGTGCGTATAACGACGGACTGATACTGCTGGAAGCTTGCCCCGCGCAATCCGCTGAAGATCTTGGCGGTTGCATCCGCTTCGGCGGCGAGAACCTCCATCCAGTCGGTAAACGGAAGCGAGATCATCTTGCGCCGGCCGCTGAGGCTGCGAGTCTCGAGGAACGGCACTGCGGATAGGACGGCGCCGCCGCGCTTGATTGCGAACACGCGCGGACGATACCCGTATTGCTCGACGAGCAGCTTCAACCAGTTTCGGTGGTGGAAGACCGTCGCGCGAGGGTGGGAGGTGGCAAAGTCGTGCCACTGGTCGACGGAAATTTCGTCGAGTGCGGGAGAAATCATATTCGACGTCCTCTTGCACCGGGGTGTTTGCCGCCGTTGATGTATTTGATTGTCAATTTGCACCGCCTATACGGCCACGATAGCTTTCTTGTGTTTCTCGGCGTCGGTGTGCTACCCGACGTATCTGTAGGCGACAGAACTCAGACCGCGAAGCATCCAGATTGGCAGGAGTCCGAGGCAGCGCAGATATGGTCTGGCCGACCGGCCTTCTGCGATGAACCGACTCTGTCTAAAATTATATCGATAGTAGAGAATCGTCTCTTCAGACGCACCCCACCCCAGTTTGAAACGCCTTAGTTGCTCTTGTCTCGGATCCGTTCTTCCAAAACACAACGACGTGTAGCCCTCGTTGCAGCAATGCTCGATGGCCTTCCAATTCAGAAGGTCGGTGGGACGCAAACGCTGGTAACGCGTGTCCGATGCACTGTGGTCGTAGATCACCGAGGTTCCGGAATGGAAGAAAAGTCCCCCTGCCACGACTTTGCCGTCATGCTTTGCCGTCATGACAAAACCGAGGCCTTGCGAGACGACGTACTTGTGTACATTCTTGAAAAACTTGTATGGCTGGGGCGGTAGACCATGCCGTTTGCGCGTGATACAATGAAGCCGGTAGTACCGGTCGATCGAGTCGAGTGAATGACACGTGTCGACTGTAATTCCCGCCTTAGACGCCTTCCTGATGTTCTGTCTGACCGTTCGCTTGAACCCCGCGTAAACCGCATCGGGTCCCTTCGTGATGTCGAGAACATGACCGTAATAGTGCTTGTAAACGGGCCATTCTTCCGACAGGCGACCTACACAGCGGAGGTCGAGGTATTTCCAGCGTGCGGTGCGTCCGTACTCGATAAGAGACTCTACGACGTCTCGTGCTCGATGATCCCCATAGAGCGTCGACGGACAGCAGGTGGAAGAGGGTAGCGAAACGGCGGATCGGCCAGTCAAGCGACTTCGGATCTCCATGATCGGAACCAGACCCGGAGGCTCGTGGTCCTTCGACAACAGAAAATAGGACGGCCTGTGACCGTAACTGGCTTGTAGCACCTGCGCCCAATTGGACGTCGCGTAGAAGGCGGAGCACGAACTACAACTGAACTGGTCGTTCCAGTTGCGACAGTGTAAAGGATCGGTTGGTGTGAGGGTAATCATGCTCAAATGTGTTTCGTGTAACTTATCGGCAGAGGTCACTGCGAGGCGCGTTCGTCACCAATCGCACCGCGAACACAGCGGCAGAGACGAGAACGCACGGTTCCGGTGAGCCTGCCGCAGCTCGTTAAGCTGTTGGGAATTCCAAATACGCGCGATGGAGTCTTCTTGCATGTTTCCAAGAATCTGGCTGCCGTCAATATCCGCCATGCACGGTGTAACGTCTCCATTCCACAACACCGTGAGACGCTCCCAGATGTACTTGCACGTCGTGTTGCGTTGCATTGTTTTGAGTGAATCGGTTCCAAACCGGGAAAACTGCTTGGACATTGTGTTGACTAAGACGTGGTCGACTGTCTTTTTCCACTGAGACGCACACTGGCTTGCCTCGTGCTCATTCGCAGGGGTTACACAGTAGTGAAGCTCAACGATCGGGCCGTGAGAGCCATTCGCATTCTTGATTTTCAGCAGTTCGCGCAAGTTTGCGACGACCCGTTCATGCTTGACGCCTTTCATCATCTTTTCGTGCAGTTTTTTGGAATGCCCAAGCATTGAGAAGATAAGTCTATCCGGCCAGGAAACGCCTGCCCGTAGCATCTCCTCGATTACCTCCGTATCGAAAGCCATTCCATTTGTCGCGACGGTGAGAGAGAGGCCACGCTTCTTCGTATAGCGTACCATATCGATGATTCGAGGATGCAGCATCGGCTCGCCATGAAGGTAGAGATGGATGAGTCTCACTTTGGAGTTTGCTGCATCGTCGATAATCCGTTCGTACAGATCCAGCTCCATGAAACCTTTCTGTCTGTGCATTTGTTTGCGCGCGCAGCAGACGCACTCGAGATTGCAGTGGTTGGTCGGCTCGATCTGAAGCACCAGCGGAGCAGCTCGCTTGACCATCGGGTTGCCGGTAATTCGGGGTATAAGGAACGGCAGTCGGTTGTACAGCAATGCTCGCAAGTCATTGAGAGACCGAACGGCTTTCAATTCGCGAAAACCATATTGTAGCCATCGTTGTCGCATAACGAGTCCTCGTGTGGTGTAGTAGTTTCCTGCCGCCTCGAACATCAACGCATCGGTCTCAGTGGGTGCCCCGCGTCGGACTTGGCTGCATTATTGGCAGAGCGCGCCGCGCCGACGTGCGACAGACCCCCAGCTTCCGGTAAACCTCCAAGAGGTGCTGTTCTTGAAGGGGCCAGGCCAACTCTTCCTCGATCCGCTGCCTTCCGAAACGGCCCATCTCTTGGCAACGTTGTGGATCGTCCATCAGCGTCATAATCTGTCGTGCGAAATCGCGTTCGTCATTCGGTTGCGCGTAGAGGATCGCCTCTTGACCCGTGACGCGGTGCTCGGTCAGGTCAAAGGCAACGGTCGGCCTGCTGAACGCCATGTACTCCATCAGCTTGATCATCGTCGAGCGGTCGTTGTAGGAGTTTCGCGGATCGGGGGCCACGAACACGTCGACCGAGGAGAGATACCGCATCAAGTCTTGCCCGGTCTGAAACCCCACGAACGATACGTAACGGTCGAGCCCAAGCTCGGTTGTTTGTGCTCGCAACCCGTCCAGGGCGTCGCCCTCGCCGATTAGCACACAGTAGAAGTCGGTGCGGTCGAAATCGTGGATGAGGTGGTGGAGCACCCTCAGCAGATAGTCGATGCCGTCTTGAACTCCCATCATTCCGACGTATCCCAAGATCGTAGCGGCTCTTTGCCGAATCTCCGGATCCGGGGGAACACGCTTCAGGCGTCTCAAGTCCGGACCGTTTCGCACGACCGTGATTTGTTCCGCAGGCAGATTGTGCCGCTCCATCTCCAAGGCCTTGTAAGATTCGTTGGTTGTAATCACATGGTCTGCAATGCGACAGGATAGCCCTTCAAGCCAAAGCAGGACACGATAGACAAAACCACCGCTGCCGTGGCCAAATCGTGCGGCGTACAGTTCCGGAGCCAAATCGTGGTGATCGTAGACGAACTTCTTTCCAAAGGCCTTGTAGAACAGGGCGATGAGAACGAAGAGGTCGGGTGGATTGTGCGCATGCACCACGTCGAATCCATGCCGCAGGAAGACCCACAGCGACAACAGGAACGTCGCGACGAGACTGACACCGTACTCCCAGACGTATCCCAGCGCACCGCCGCTCGATTGTGAGCCCGGAAAACGGTACACGGATACGTCGTCGATCACTTCATGCCACGACTGCCCCCGGGATACGGGCGCGATCACCGTGACGCGACACCCGGCACGTGCCAGTGCGTTCGCCTCGGAGCGGACACGTGAGTCGAGCGGATAGATGCAGTTTTCCAGCAGCATCAGTACGCGATTACCGGTAGATGTCTTCATAGGTCTCCCTGGCACGTCGGTGTCCGAGAATTGGGTTGGTGTTAAGACGCTGTCCTGTGCGACTCAGTGACTCGGTGAAAGATGTCGGCCACTTTGGCCACGTTGGCGCCGACGTCAAACTTGTCGACGATCGTGCGCCGTGCCCGGCTACCCAGCCGCGCACGCAGGCCGGGGTCGGCACAAAGGCTCTCCAGCGCCTCGGCCAGGTCGGCCGCATTTCTCTCTTCAACCAGGAGTCCGTTTTCGCGATCCTGGACGAGGTCCGGGATCCCGGTAACCGCAGTCGTAACGACCGGCAGTTCAAAGGCCATGGCTTCCATCAACACGACGGGTATCCCGTCTCGATCTCCATTTCGTGCGACGACGCACGGCAGCGCGAAAATGTCGGCCTGTCGGTACAGTTCGCAGATGTGTTCTTGCGACAACGGGCCCAGCAACATTACGCGCTCTTCCAGACCGTGTTGACGGATGCGCTGCTTGAGTGTCGTATCACAAGGTCCGTCGCCGACAATCTGGCAGCGAAAGTCGACTCCTCGTTTCATCAATGCCGCGCAAGCATCAATCAAGTATTCGTATCCCTTCTTCTCGATCAGTCTTCCCACCGACAGAATCTGTAGCTGCCCGTCGCGCGACGATTTGGTGGTGGATTGCATTCGATCGGATTCCACTCCGCAATACACGACCTCGACGTCAGCCTCATCAATCCGAGGGCAGAGGTCGGCAATGTAAGCACGATGATACGTCGAAATCGTGATTACCCGCGATGCATTCTCCAACTCGCGTCGCACGTTGCACCGGTTTCTCTTGAAAAGGCCATGCGCGTGTGGTTGAATCGTAAATGAAATGTCGAGCAGATCCTTGGCGATTCCGGCTGCAAGCCCTTCCAGCCAGACAAAATGTGCATGGATATGATCGATCTTCTGCTCTTTACAGAGACGGGCGAAATACACGCTCACCGGGAATACGATCAAAGCTCGCGCCAACATCAACGGCTCGCGGTACGTCTGCCAGATCGTCCTGGCGAGAGCTCTCGCGTAGCGCAACGGGGAGCGCCACAGGAAATACATCTGGGCGCGGATAACCGCCCACGAGAACAGCGGGCTGTAATGCGTATGGCACAACAGCTCGCGCGCTTGTTGATGGACAACATCGTGAATCGGAGGAAGCAGCGAGTAGATCTGAAGGTCAACGTTATGCTCCCGTAGCCAATGCATCTCGCGCATGATGAACGTTTCCGTTAGATACGGAAAACGATGCAGGATGTAGGCAATCCGTAGCTTGCGCTGCCGATGCCGTTGATCGCAGTTCGGTGTTTGTCCCGTTAGAGTTGCAGACATGGTTTGTCGATTCGCTCGCGTAGCAGATGATTGAGGATCATTGAAAGATACCGAGGATAAGACCGGCGATCGCAGAGGACGCCATAGTTGGCAAGAGAGTGAAAGGCAAAGCTGCCATCGGCCTTTTGCCGCGAAGTAACGTTGCGATAGGCGCGATCCGCCAGCATCGAGTAGTCTCCCAGGCCCAGCGTTGTTGCCTGGCTGAGTGCCTGGGCAATGGCGGTTGAGTAGTAGAGCACTTCGGGATTAGCATGGGAACAGTCATACCGGCAAGCACCACGATCGGTCACGCCCGTGGACAGGTAGGCAGCCAGTTTCTCCATCACAGGCCAGACCTCTTCATCGTTGGTAATGCGATAATAGCTAACCAGGTCCATGAACTCGAAGGCATTGTACTGGTAACAGAGGAAATGGATGTGTCCGTTGCCCTCCAAGTCGGTGACCGCGTAAGGGAGTTCACCGCTTGGTAGTTGGACGGTTTGCAAGAAACGCACCATGTACGCACAAGTCTCACAAAAAGTTTTGTCTTCGGTCACTTGAGCCAACCTGGCAAACGTCCAGAGCGCCAAGGTGCTGTTGTTGGGGACCATATCGCCCGAGCTGTTGGCAAAATAGTTGACCGCAAGGATCCCGTCATGTTTTTGAAATCGGACATTATCGAGTAGATAGTCGTACCAGCGTCGAGCGCCGGCAAGGAACTGCGCGTTGCCGACGCGAGCGTAGCTTTCCAGCATCGCCAAAGTCGCGAAGCATCCCTCCACCGTGGCAATGCGTCCCTTCCACTCCGGATTGGGATAATCCCAATAACCGGCCGACCGCTGCGTCGCCGATACGTATTGTGTGCAAGCCAGCGCTAGGTCACGGTATTTCTCATCCTGGAGCAGATCGAAGAGAAGCCAGTTGCTAGATATCCAATAGGCCTGAGACTGCATGTATGCCAACCGATCGGACCACGGCACGAAGCTCAAGTAACTCTTGACGAATCGCCCGAATCGCGCGTTGAGACGAAGTCCGGGGTCTGGTCCAACGATGCCTTTACCGTCCCAGTGGCTATGGAGAAGATAGTTGTGTAGTCGGCGCGCCGCCTGAGGCACTTCCTTTTCTGGAATCATCGCGTTCTCCTGCTCATGTTTCCGAGGACTTCTCCGTTTTGTTTGTCACGGGTCTTCGGCTTCTCTGTTGCTTTGCCCCGATAACCAACGGCGGGGCTTGGCAATCTGACAACATCGAAAGGGACTGCGCAACTATCGATGTCCAGGGGCTTCATCAAGAAGCCTCTGATCGTGCCGTCTACAATGAGAGCTCGCTCAACGAGGCTGGCCATCGTGCGATAAAGACTCCTTTTTCGGCAGACATCCAGAAAAAGGATTATGGCACACACGACGAGCCAAAGGCCAAACCATACTAGTTGATTGGACAGATAGGAGGCCGCCAGACCGATTACACCCGAGGCCAGCGCCGCGATCGGGACAATCCCGTAACCGCGTTCTCTTAGATATGGCCAGAATAATCCGCTTCCAAGGTGGTAGCGGAGGCTCTGACCCATGCCCAGATAAAGGTTGCGCCTCCACCGCCCGACCAGAGTGGACACGCGCCCCGGCGGGTCGGAGTAGTGATAGGCGATCAGATGCCGCAACCGCACAACTCTAAAGCCGGCATGCCGGATACGCACACAGAGTTCCGGTTCACCATCAGAATACAGCCCGGGATTGAACGAGCCCACCTTTTCCAGCACCGACCTTCTGTATATTGCGGCCCCGCCTACCATCGCCACTTCATCGTGCCCAGGCTCAGATTGCATCTTCTGCATTTGTGAGGCCCCGTGGCCTTGACTTGCTTTTGGCAGGTCGATCCAAGGACCTGCCACGACCGCTACGTCGGGCCGGTTCCTGAAAGTTTCAAGAGCCATCTGAAGCCAGCCGGGACACAGCTCCATATCGCCGTCTAAGAAGAGGACGAAGTCGCCCGACGTCTGCTCGTAGCCAACATATCGACCGCGATGAGAGGTGAGACGTTGGTCGGGTCGCAGACTTAGCACCTTGATGGGATAAGAGCAGGCGATATCTACTGTTCGATCGGTAGACGCAGAATCAACCAGGACAATCTCCTTCGAAGCAGTGGAGACCGTCGCAGCCAGAACAGATTCAACGAGCCGGGCAATGTTCCACTCCTGATTCTTACTAATCAATACAACTGACAGAGTGTTCATGAATGAGGCCTCGTTCGTAATGTGTGCAAAAGAAGACCGTTTGCGAGTTCTCGTGCGCCACTCACTGCGTGGACGGTCGTTGCTGTGTGTCGTTGCGCTCCAGCGCATATAAGGCAGTAAGAATACCGGCGATAAGCCACAGCATCTGTACTGCCGGGCGCCCGCGAAACGTATCAACAAACATGTGGACCATGTGACCTGCTACTGCAGCGCTGAGGCCAACGGCAAGCGCCGCCAAGAGGCGGTCATTGGACTTGCCGGCCCGCCATCCCCGTCGCATGACGGCCAGTAGAAACCAGACAAATGCTACGATGCCGCAAACACCCGTTTCAGCCCAAACGAGGAGATACTTGTTATGGACGGAATGAATCCACGCACCACGAAAGTCGGGAATGTAATGCTGCATGGCAACCGTATAGTTATTCGGCCCCACACCCAGTACCGGATAATCGCAAATCATCCTCAACGCCATCTTCATCAACGGAATTCGCGAATAAGCCGATCGATCGTCGTCACCGAGTATTCGATCGGTAATCATACTCTGGAAAACGAGAACGGACACAAGCAAGACAGTTGCGACAACCGCGGGAACGACCTTAGGAAGCTTGCCGCGATACCAGGCCACGAAGAACAGGTACGTTAGCGACACGAGAAAGGCGATCCACGCTCCCCTGGAAAGGGTGAAAAGCAAAGCCGGCACTCCCAGGACGAAGGCGAGCAACGCCAACCACTTCAGGCCGCGCCGAGGTTTAGCTAGTAGAACACTCAGCGCGAGCGTCATCAGCAGCGCGAGGTAACTACCCGCGGCGTTGGGCGCACCGATCGTACCGGCGACGCGTAAATCGTCCCACATTATGGCGGAAATCGCCCCAACGCTAAAGCCGTGCCCTACGAATCGCGTAGCATTCATGAGCAGGCCTTCTAGCGCAAGGCCAATCAGCAGCATCGTTACAACAAACAGAATGTCTTGCCGCGTGCGAACCGCCTTGACTATATAGACGTAGAGCAGGAATGCCTGCAACAACATACCTATTTCAAACATCGCCAGTGTGAAATCGCGCGCCACCAATATGGAAAGGCAGACGATACCAAAATAACAGATTGCCGCAGGACATAATCGACGATTCGAGCGCGAAGGTGACGCCTTCTGAACGGCCCGAGGTGAAATCAGAAAGAATAGGGCGCACAGACAGAGCGTCGTGATCGAAAAATTCAGTCCTCCCACGGCCCCCATTTCAGCCATGTCTCGGTGGTAATCGAGATAGATATCCAGTTGGAATGGTATCTCGATAATGATGATCGCCAGAAGGATGCGCTGCGCCAAGTCCATTCCCACACGCCGTGCGCTGGAGGCCGGCGCGCAGCCACGATCAACTCCTGTAGTCAAGATCTGGTCAGACATTTGTTAATAGATTGAGGATAAGCTATTCGGGGGACAAGCTATTTGGGGGACAAGGAACGATTCCGGTTAATCTCTGTCGATCATTGCGGGTTCCCATGTCTTGCGAAACAGCGCAACGTCTTCCGGAGAAAAGACTCTGAACACCACCGCCAGCGCCGCATAAACGGCTACCGCCAACGGAACTACGGCCCAGAGCTGCAATTTGTAAGCGAGAGTCCACGCCACGACTCCCATCCCCATCGCGGCCAGGGCACAGCGCCAGCCCAGTCGAGAGAACTGGAGCCTGGCGCCTTCCCGATTGACGTAGTGGACCAACAGCAAACCGTTGACGAGGAGTCCTGCCAGCACGCTCATCGACGCACCCAGCGATGCCAGTGACGAAATCAACAGATATCCACCACCCAATCTGACGATGATGCCGACCGCCCGGGCGCGCAAATCCAGACTTTGTTGGTTGCGGGCAGCCAACACGCGCCACAAGACCGCCGTCATGGCCTGAATCGGCAGAGACCACATCAGGATTTGCAATAACAGGACCGATGTCTCGAAGCCCGGGCCATAGAGCAGATCAATAATGGGCTCCGCAACCACAACGGTACCTACCGTCAAAGGCAAAGACACAACCAGCAGATACTTGATCGACGTATCCTGAATGAATCGAAATTTCTGCGCCGATTCGTGGTACGACCGTGAAAGTACGGGAAACACGTTCGTCATGTATACCCCTGGAAGGAAGTAACACAAATTCACGACCTTCAATGCTGCGATGTACAAGCCTACCTCGACTTCGTCTCGCAGGAACGAAAGGAGGATCACCTCGGGTCTGGTGAATAGGGCCCCCAAGACAGACAACGCCGCAAAGCTCTTGATCTCTCCCAATAGTCTTATGCAGTTGGTGAGACCGAACCGCCACGACAACGGGGCAATGAATCGATTGATGAGGTAAAAGTAGACGGCCACAGACGCGTATTCCAGGATCACGAGTGTGGCCAGCAGGCTCACAATACCATAACCCTGCACTAGCAAGTAGATGCAAACACTAAAGTTGACAAGAGTTGACGCAATTACCGTGTAGGTGACAAAGGTGACTCTCTGATGGGCTATGAAGACGGCGCGTTGCAGTGTCTTCACGACCGCCGCGGGTACGGCCACTATGACCACACCGATTGCGGTAGTTAATTCCGCCGAAAAACCCAAATGGGGCAGAGCAGCCAAGAACAGAGCCGCAATCAGCAGGGAAACCGCAGTCCCCATCACGCTCAGATGGGTAACGTAGTAGCCGGTCTTGCTCGGATTCTTGGCAACTTCGCGGACGAGGAAGCTAGTCGCACCCAGGCCACCGCCCGCGGCAATCAGGCCGAAAAATGCGATTGCGCCAAAATAGATACCCAACCCGCCCGCGTGAGTCATCCGCGCGATCACAAACGCCAGCAGGATATTGCCCGCCCGCTCGGCCAGGTCTGCCGCCGTCAGCGCAACTGTGCTCTTGAATATCCGTTGAGGCTGGTTCATCCCGCTGAAGTCTCCGATGTCTTCATCTACGATCGCTCCGTCTCACCGAACGCTCACCCACTGCGGATGTCTGACGGCTATCCTTACCGGTATCCTGTCGATCTCCAAAAGTTTTGCTATCGACAAACGATGCGCGCCGTCACTAAACAGGAAGTCGCCGTGTCTGCCGATACTTACCGTCACCTCATCCCTTTTTCCGGCCGACTTTGAACCGCGTGGTTCGCGAGCGAGCTGCTCCTGAGACTTATATCCTCCGTGCCTGATATCGCGGAACAACCTTTCCAGCCCCCTGCACCTTTCATCGAATTCGCTGCGGTCCCTACATCCCCAACGGATGCCGCCTTTGCCTAGATCGTCCATAATGCGTCGATAAAAGACGGTTCTTTCCCACGGCTTTCCGTCGACCAACACCTCGCGGAGTGCATGAAAAACGTCCAAGTCTTCAAATCTCTTTTCGAGTAGATCCCAGTCGCCGCCAATAATCAGGCCTCGAAAGTCCTCAATATGGAATTCTTTCAGCGCGCAATAAATAATGTCTTTCGGAGATACCCAAATGACTTTGTCGCTATCGAAGTCCCTGTAGCCACCGCTAATCGATGACTGTATCAGCCCCGCAGCAGTTCGCCTGGCCGCTCGCCACGAGCGCTTGCACAACCTCAAGGGCGGTCTTGCAACGGCGTCCAATAGCGGAACTCTAGCGAGTTGCGACTTGACTAGCAGATCGACTTTCAGGCACCAGACTCTCCGACGCCTATAGGGATCGCTTCTTTCGCCAAGGGACTTCATACTTGTGGGGTGTCCTCTACGCTCGTCGATTTAATCATCCTACAGCCGGCCAAGCGGTCCGGCGAAGACGCCGTTTCCGTTGGATTTGACGGCTGCCGTGACGCCGAAGGACTCGATGCTCTCCACAACCTGCCGTATTTGGTCTTCGGTGAGTTCGGGATACATCGGCAACGATAGTATTCTCTTAGCCAACCTCGTGCATACCGGCACACCCTCCGGCACCGTGCCCGCCGAGCGAAACGGCTTCGCCAGATTCAGCGGCATCGGATAGTGAATCCCACAATGGATTCCTTCTTGCTTCAGATGATCCAGTAACCGGTCGCGGTTATCGTGCTGGACGACGTAGAGATGATAAACGTGTCGCACGCCGGGCTTTTCGGTCGGGACGACAACTTCGCTGTCGGCCAACAACTCGTTATACCGCTGCGCGACGGCGCGGCGTTTTTCGTTCCACTCGTCCAAGTAGTTGAGTTTCACTTGGAGAACGGCGGCTTGCAGGGTGTCGAGCCGGCTGTTGAATCCCAGCATCGAATGCTCGTTCTTGACTCGCTGCCCGTAGTTGCGCAGCAAGCGAAGCTGTTCTGCCAAGGCGGGGTCGTTTGTTACGACCGAACCACCGTCGCCGTAGGCACCGAGGTTCTTGCCCGGATAAAAGCTGAAGCACGCCGCGTCTCCCAAAGAGCCCACGCGCCGATTACCGTACATCGCGCCGTGGGCCTGGCAAGCGTCTTCGACGACCTTCAAATTGTACTTTTGTGCGATGGCCAGGATTGCGTTCATGTCCGCCGGCTGACCGTAAAGATGCACCGGGATGATCGCCTTGGTTCGCGGCGTCACGGCGCGCTCGATCAGATTCACGTCGATGTTGTAATCGACGGGGTCGGCATCTACAAAGACGGGTGTGGCTCCCGTGTAGGCAATCGCGAAGGCGGTTGCCGCAAAGGTGTTAGCCACGGTTATGACCTCGTCGCCGGGCCCGATTCCAAGCGCTCGCAGCGACAGGTGCAAAGCTTCGGTTCCGCTGGAGAGGCCGACACAATGATCCGTCCCACAAAAGGACGCGAACCTGTCCTCGAAAAGGTCGACTTCTTCGCCGAGAATGAAGTGTGCCCCGCAGAGCACTTCCTCAATCGCCGGCAGCATTTCACCGCGGAGTTGTTCGTACTGAGCAACCAGATCTAGCATGGGGATAGGCGTCATTAGAGATTCAGCTCCTGCTAAGTACTCAAACTGCAAACGGAGGGTTGTCAGTTATCAGTTTTCAGTTATCAGTTATCAGTGAAGGGACAATGCACCATACGAGTTCTTACTGACCACTGAAAACTGATAACTGAAAACCCTCCCCGTTTCGGTGACAGGTTACGTTCGCGCTCTAAGTCGACTACACGAAATCATCCGGCGTCATTCCGCACTCGGGACACTTGGTCCGCGGCAAGGTCGATCCGGTTCGTCTTCCGCACCCACAGAGATATCCGGTCTTCCGGGCCGGGTTGCCAATCATTAGAGCGAAGGGTTCCACGTCGCCGGTTATCACCGACCCTGCCCCCACCATCGAATAGCGCCCCACACGCACCCCTGCCACGATCGTCGCATTTGCTCCGATCGTGCAACCCTTCTCCAGCGTGGTCCGCACGAGCCATCGTTTCTTGTCCTCGTAGCGCGGTCTTACCGCTGCCATGCGAGGCGAACGTGGATACAGGTCGTTGGTCAGCGACACGCAAGGGCCCACAAACACGTCGTCTTCAATCGTGATTCCTTCCCACACACAAACGTGATTCTTCAAGGTGACGTTGTCGCCGATCACCGCCCCGGCCTCGACGAATCCGTGGTCCCCGATGTTGCAGTTACTCCCAATCGTCGCGCCGGACAATACGTGGGCGAATGCCCAGATCCGCGTATTGCGGCCAATACGATCGCTTTCCGCGATCGCCGTCGGGTGGATATAGGTGTCTTGCATGGGTTCTATTTGGGAATTCATACAGCGCCTCGCAACGGTTGACGGCCGGTTGTCGGGAAGACAGATTGCTTTACCGCAATCTTTGTACTGCTGTCGTGAAGCGAGCAATCGGCAGCCTCGATAACCTGGACTACTTCGAGCCCGTTTTGGCCGTCGGTCTTGGGACGTACGCCTTTGACAATGCATTCGATGAAGCTCTGACATTCGGTCTTCAACGGCTCCACTTCCTTCAATCGAGGGCTATACGTGTCGCCGTAACGATAGCCATACTGAAACTTGCCAAGGGGATCCGTGCCGGCAGACGCGTCGATCCCATGGTCGTAGATTTTGATCTTCTCCACGGCCTCGGTGTCGTCGTAGACGGCCATCCGTTTGCTTCCCACGATGGTCATTACCCGCCGCTTGCACGGGTCCAGCCAACTAACGTGGACCATCCCCATCTTCTTGTCGTCGAAATGAAGGGTCAGATTGCAGACGTCGTGTACGGAATCGTTCAGATAAGCGAGACCCGAACAACTAACCGACCGGGGCATGGCACCCATCAACTCCAGAATGATGGAGACGTCGTGCGGCGCCAGATCCCAGAGCGAATTCACGTCTTGCCGGACGGGGCCAAGATTCAGCCGCGAGGAACTGATGTAACACAACTCGCCCAATTCACCGCTCGAAACGATCTCCTTGAGCTTCACGACCGGCGCGGAATAGAGGAATACGTGTCCCACAAACAGGACGGCGCCGTGAAGGTCGGCAAGCTGAATCAACTCCTGGCACTCACTGCTGGTCGTCGCCAGGGGCTTCTCCGTAAACGTGTGAATACCCCGTCTAAGTGCTTCCTTCGCCAGGTGGTGATGTGTCTTCGTCGGAGTGGCAATCACCAGGGCATCCAGATCGCGATTGAATAGCTCGTTCGTTTCCGTCGTCGCGCGGATCCCAGGAAAGGATTTGCTAATGTGTTCCAGACGGGTCGCGTCTCGATCGCATACGACGGCGACTTCGCAATCCGGAAGACCGTCAAAATTGCGAACCAGATTCGGGCCCCAATAACCAACGCCAATAATGCCAGTACGAATCATGATGACCCACCTACATGAGGGAGTTTGTGAAACTCAGTAGAGTTTCGTTGCGGTCTGAAAACCTAATGCTCGCGCTCCTCGCCGAGTTGACGGATGATGGCGGGCACGGTCATCAGCACGATTCTGACGTCCAGCCAAAACGACCTTCGCTCGACGTACTCGATGTCGAGACCAACCATCTCCGAGAACGTTGTGCCATTCTTGCCGGCAACTTGCCACAGACCGGTCATGCCGGGAACGACCTCGAACCGACGCCGATGCTGGGGCTGATATTGCTCGTAGGGGACAACATCGGGCCTGGGGCCGACAAGGCTCATGTCTCCGCAAAGTACGTTGATCAATTGAGGCAACTCGTCAATCGCGAGTTTGCGAAAAAACGACCCAAAAGGAACGAGCTGGTGGTCGATAGGCAGCTTGTCCAGAACGCCGTCGCTCGCGGCCAGCTTCTCTACGTACCGTTGATGTATCGTGCTGTCCACGTCTGCGTCCATGGTGCGAAGCTTCCAGATCGTAAAGCGGTTGCCCTTATAGCCCACGCGCTGCTGACGACAAAAAGGCGAGCCGGGTGAGACAATCCAAATCACCGCAACTGCAAACAGTAGAAGGGGAGACAACACGACGAGCCCGACGATTGCACCGACAACGTCGATTGCTCGCTTCCAAAGGGGTTGTCGTAACTGTCTTTTCATAATATGACCTATGCCGTGTGCGGGCGCACTCCGTCCTCGTCGGTTGCAACCGGCTTCCGTGTGCAAGTGTCCTGCGTTCCTGCAAACGCACCACTTGCCGCTCGGCTGCAACTTGTGCTCTATCGGTCTGTTGTCAGTTCAACGTTGCCGCTCTCCGACGCAGCCAGCCCCGCCGATGGTTGTTTTGCTCGTTCAACACCACTTCCGCCTTTCCAGGCGTGCTTCGTGTCTGATTCAGGCTCTCGGCTAAGAGTGCGAGAGCAAGTCCGCCAAACATCGACACCACGACCGCCGATAGCAAAACCAATCGATTGCGTGGGCTAACCGGCTTGCCCTCGAAGGTTGCTTGTTGGGCTATATTGATGCTCGAAATCTTCTCGACCTCCAATGCATCATAAATCCTCGCCTCTTCCATCTTCTTCGTATGGGTTCGGTAGCTGGAATCCAATAGCTCGACTTGCCGTTGAAGTGTGGCAATTTGGTACTCCTGGTCGTTTAGTTGCTCCAAATCTTCAACAACCTTTGCGTGCTGTTGCGCAAGTATCTCCCTCGTTGCCTCGAGCGAAGACACCTTGGTCTTTTCGGTCAGCAGTTCCGCCTCGAGCGATTGGTGTAACGGGTTTGGAATGCTGTCGACCTCCATGCGGTCTTGAGGCTGGCCCTCGAGAATCTTCGACAGCCTCCGGTGTTGATCCGTGACCGCGGCTATCTGGGGATGCGCATCCGTATATTTCGAACGAAATTCGCTCGCAACGATCTCCACCCCGTACAACTTATCCCTCATCGCATTCCAAGCGTCGCGAGAAAAGCCGGTCGTAGTCTCGGTTATCTGGGGAGACACCGATGCAACTGTCTCTTCAAGATTACGAACCTTTGCGTGGGAAGCAGTTAGTGCTCGCTCGCCGATAAGAAGCTCGAGCCGCACGGTCTTGAACTCTTCCCCGATGATCTCTCGCTTGCCTTCTATCGATAGTAGTTGAAAATCGCTTTTCCGGGCGGCCAACTCTCGAGATGCTTCTGCCAACTGCTCGTACAACAGTCTGGACTGCTCGGCAAAGAACTCATGCGTTCCCTTTGTTCGGTTTAGCCTAAGATGCTCCTTCAGAAACACGTCCGTCATCGCCAACGCGATCTCTTGCGCCAGCTCGGGCGAGCCGGCCTTGCAGCCAATCGTGATTACAGTCGACTCCCTCGGGGCCTGAACCTCGGTCATCTTTTCTACACGCGTGACTGCGATCTCGCGGTCGCTGAGCGGCTCTGAAACGAGAGCCTTCAGTCGCTTTAGCGACGACCGAAAGGAGCCAATCAACTCTGCGGGAGAAAACTTCGAGGAGGTCGTCGACGAGCCGGGAGTACCTCCGCCGGCGAGAACTCTTTCCACGCCGACAATATCCACCACCCGTTCGGCAATCCCCCGGCTCTCCAGAATGTCCAGAAGAGAGTTGATCTCCTTCACCTGGTCTATCCTGATCGAGACCGTTTCTCCCGTGGTTGCGGTCGGGTCCAACGTGGCAATCTCACGGCCGACCCGCACGTAAAGCTTCGCCGCCGAAACATACGACCTCGGATAGTAGATGATAATGCCGAAGGCCACACTCAACGTGAGCAGGCAAAACACTCCAATCTTCTTCTTGTGCCGAAAGATAAGTCCGAACAATTCGCGCGGCGAGGAGGTCGAGGTCTGATTTTCACTCATCGGTCGTACCCGTTCTCTGTGTGCCCGTTCTCTGTAGGCCGAAGAAATTCCCGGCCGCACTCCTACACATCCCGTCCCTCGCAGCCGCCTCAACGAAGACTCATGCGTAGAGGCAATCGCACTTTCACTACGAGGAAATACAGGTCCTTTTCTCGTCAGCCAGCCGGGCGAACTTCCATGGCCCAAAGCAATCGTGCTCGGGGTCTTCTGGCCCCGATCGCGAGTCCGACGGAAAAGCGGTATCATCGCAGTATGGTTAGCCTGGGATGTATGCGTCAAGCAAAAAGTCTGGGTAAGCAGCAGAAATTAGGGCGGGGAGGCAGGGCTGCAGTGGAGCCATCCGCCTGGTCCGCTTCTAACGTTGACACTTACAGTGATCTTGCGCTTCGGAAGAGTGGCGATCCTAACTCCTTTTACACCAGGCCGTTACGACTCCTGACTTTCTCGGTTGGCTGCGCTAAGGCCAAGACATTCGCCAAGACACCGCCGTCATGGGGCTACTTGCGCAGATACCGAGCGACGTGGAAAGCCGCAGGTCCGATAAAACGGTTTATCACAGAATTGCGTACACGGCAGCGGTACGACAATACGCACGCGAGAGGGGTGCGTTAAGAAACAAAGAGGGTGGGCGTCAAGTGAAACGGCCGCGATTTTCTTCGGAGAACACGCCCCCTCACTTCGTTCGATCGGGTCGCTCGCTCAGCGACGCATTCTGACACATGCGTGGCTGCCTAAGGCGCCGCTCCCTTTCCAGACACTACCCGGGCCGCCCCAGAGTACTCGCCGAGACCGGATGGTTGGCCGATCGCGCGCAGTAGGCGGAACTGGGCTCGGTTGTAGCTGGTGACGGCCTTGGTGTAGGCGTCCTGGGCGGTAGCCCTCGCCCGGATGGCCTGGAGGAGTTCGATGGGGAGACCTTCTCCGCCTCGAATCCGCTGAAGACTGAGAGGATAGGCACTCGCGGCCGCCTTGACGCTGTCGACGGCAAGATCGATCTGGCGGCGGTAACTCTGCACGTCGGCCAAGGCGGTCGCGATTTGGGCCCGAACTTTGTCGCGAGCTATCTGATATTGGAAACACGCCTGTCGCTGCAAACTCACTTGCCGCTGGTGTGATACGATGTTGCCGACACCCAGGTGTTGCAGTTCCCAGACCGCCGCCGCGTCTAAATCGCCGCGTCCACTCTGGTTCTCGAACGTTTCGGAAGGTCCACCGCCGAAGCTACCGGCGCCGTAACCGACGGCCAGATGGGGCAGCCACGGTCGCCAACTTTCCTGGCGGACCCGCTCCCCGACCGCCGCCACCAGATGCCGATGTCGACGCAACTCGGGGTGGTTGGCGAGCCCCGTAGACAACAGCTCGTCCAGGGGAACCGACTCTTCGATGAACTCTACCGGCGCGATCCGGTCTTCCAGCGGAACCAACGACATTTGGGGATCCAAGCGGAGCAATCGGACGAGTTCGGCATTGCGAACGACCGTTTGCCGCCGCGCGTCCTCCACCGCCCGACGCCTGAGTCCGCGTTGGGTGTCCGTCCGGGCGACCTCCGAGGGGGCCAACTTCCCTTGCTCGGCAAACTTCTCGGTCAAGTCGGCCATTTCGTCGGTAGCGGCAAGTGCGGCCTCGGCGTTGACCAGCAGTCCTCCGGCTTCGACCCGGTCGAAGTAGGCCACGGCGATTGCCAGCAAGGTGTCGTTATACGTTGCATCCTGGGCGGCGACGGCGGCACCGAACATCTGCCGCTGGGCCAGTTTCTCGAACCAGACGTCGGCCAACGACAGATCCACAACGAGACGGGCCGGACCACTGGCCCCGCCGGCTAGCGATGCAGAACCCAGACCGGCGCCTACACCGGCGAACAGCGAGTTGCGGCCGGCGTCGATGACCTCGCCTTCGGTGGCCTGCAAACGCCCGTCGTGCCGATTGTAGCCGATACCCGCTCGTAGCGACGGAACCCACATCAGACTCGCTTTGTCGAGATTGAGCTGTGCTTCTTGCACTCGCTCGCGGACGAGTTGAATTTGGAGGTTGTCGGCTCCACCCAGGGCCAGGACACTCGCCAGGTCAACGGGATAGGCCTCCGGAGCAGCATCGTCGAAACCTACACCGTCGGAACCCACACCGTCGGCTATGTCTCGCGATTTCTCCGGCGGCACGGGCCCGCCGGCCGTGGCAGGCAGGTCAGTTTCGACAGCTTCCTCTAGCGAGGCCGGCCTCACGTCACTCGCGAGGCCGTCGTCCGGGTTCGACTCCGCTTCCAGAGGCAGACCGTGTTCCTTTGGGGCGTAGTTCGGCGAGCCAGACGACTTCATGGACGACAAGCTGTCGTGGTCCGTCGTGGTACCAACGGACGTACAGCCGGCGATCAATAACACTCCAGTGAAACCGATCGCCCTAAGCATGGACGTGTGCATTGAGGGGATCACGGCATCGGCCCGATATAAAAGGGTTGGCGGGCGGTTACGAACCGGCCCATTTTCACTAGCCAGCAGTATTTATCTCATCGGAACAAGTCCAGCAAACTATCCAGTCAATGCGACCGGAAAAGTCGCCGAAACTGGTCGCGACGTGGATAGGTGAGAGTGCGACGTAAAACAACGGGGACTGCGTAAAGTAGGGTGGGTCGAGGAACGAGACCCACGCGGAGTGATAGCGACCGTAATTTCCGGGCCGCTTGCGGCTTCGCAACATCGTACGAGAAATTGCTAAGCCAAGAACCGCATGAATGCGGTCACTACGAACGGCCTACTTGTACTTCTCGACGTCGCGTAGCACGATGCGGTCGCCGACCTTCAGACCGGCACTAATGCCCACGTCGACGGCGTCGTTCAACGCGATCTCGACTGCCGTTCGGCGAAAGGCCCCGTCCCTGGCCACGACAACAAAGGCCTTGCCGTTCTCGTCCGTTGCGACCGCCGACGTGGGCACGACCGGCAGCGGACCGTCCCGATCCCAGGAGTTGAGCGTTACGGTTACCGTGCCGAACATGCCCGGTTTCAGAAACCGTTTCTCGGTTACTCCCAACGACGCGGGCGAATTCAGGTCCGGAGCCGGGTTGTCTACGTGGACTTCGATCCGCATCATGCGCGATCCCTGGTCCAGGGCCAGGGCCGATCGCGTTACTTTGCCTGCGATGGCAACCCCCGGCAGTCCGCCGACGTTGGTGAAGAGGGCCTTCTGACCGACTTCGACCAGGGCTGCCTTGGTGACGGGCACGGAGGCCACGATCCGCAACCGGTCGACCCGCGTGATTTTGAACAGCGGCATGGCGCCGGAGTTGTTGGTAGCCGGCCGGACGAACGCTCCCCTATCGACCATCCGCTGGACGATCACTCCGTCGAAGGGAGCCCTGATCTGCGTGTACTTACGGAGGGTCTCCAGACGCGAGAGGACGGCCTTGGCCACGCTAACCCGTGCGTCGGTATTCGCCTTGTCGGCCTCGGCCTTGGCCACACTCGCCCGGGCCGATAGGACATTGGCGCCGGCCGTCTTGACTGCCGCGGCCGCGCTAACCGACGCCGCCCGGGCTGCATCGAGCCGATAGACGGCCTGATCCAGCAACTCCTGTTCGAGCGCCTTGCCTTCCACCAATCGGGAGACCCGCTGCTGCTCGGTTTGGCGCAGGCGAAGCAGTGCCCGAGTTTCCTCTTCGGCCGCTTCGGCCTGTTCGACCTCCAATTCGCGCCGCCGGACGTCGGCCCGAGCTTGCTGGATGCCGGCGACGGCCTGGAGGACTTCGCTTTCGGCCTGTTGGACGCGTGCCTGACTCTCCTGCAACTCGTCGAGCATCTCGGGAACGTCGAGCACGGCCAGCACGTCGCCTTCTGCAACGTGCGAGCCGATGTCGACTTCCTTCCCATTGATTCGGCTGATTTCCGCGACGTATCCGCCGACCTTGGCCATTACCAGCGTGGTTTCCATGCCGTGGACCGAGGCGCCGGGCAGTTCGACCGTTTGCACGTAAGGCCGGCCCGTGACGGTCAGCAATTCGACCTCGGCGACCGGCGCGTTGCCTTCCGTCTTGGATGGTTCCGGCGTTGCCGCCGTGCGATCGCAGCCGGTTAGAACCGTCAACAACAGTAGGGTGCGTGCAACGCACCACGGCATTGTGGAGATGGTGCGTTTCACGCACCCTACATCTATCGCTATTAAGGAACGTGAGTACATATTCGAGACCTCCGCGGAAGTGTCCCGGAACGGCGGCGTCCGGCTTCGGCCATTTCCTCATCGGATGCCGTCATCCGGTCGGAAACGGTTGCGTCGGGTGCCTTTGCGGGACGTTTGAGAATTACATAGAGGCAGGGGACGACGAATTTCGGCAGCAAGGTGGCGGCAAACACACCGCCGACAATCGTACGGGCTAAGGGCACGTCGGCCTCTCCACCGGCAAAACCGATCGCCATCGGCGTCAGGGCCAGGATCGTGGTTACCGAGGTCATCAGGATCGGGCGGAATCGCACGACCGCCGCGTCGACGATCGCCTCCTGCACGCCGGCCCCTTCGCGGAGACGATGGTTGGCGAAATCCAGCAGCACGATCGTATATTCGACCACGATCCCCACCATCATGATGATGCCCATGAACGACTGGATATTGAGCCGCGTTCCGGTCAGGTAGAGAATCAGGGCCACGCCGATGAAACCCAGCGGCACGGTCACCATCACGATGATCGGATCGAGAAACGACTCGAACTGGGCAACCATCACCAGGTAGACGAGCACGGTAGCCAGCGCCAGTCCCATCGCGAAATCGACGAACGAATCGCGCATGGAGCGAATCTCGCCCTGCATTTCCAGCGTAAAGCCCTTGTATCGATCGCCCAGAACGGCATACTTGGTCGGCTCGTTCAGCCCCACGGCAGTCAGCAGATTCTGAATCGCCTGCGGATATTGCGACACCCGGCTGCGGCTATCCTCGATCGGCTCCAGTTGAATGGCACCCTCCGCGCCGGTGAGTTTCTCTTCGATGGCCGAGACCACGCTTCCCAGATCGTAGGCCGGCTCGACGTTGGCAAAGACGTCGGTGACCCGGGTGATATTGCGGTGGTTGATCACCGAAGGTCCCGTCACGTTGGTGAGGATCTTGGCCACGTCGCGGAGATAGACGATCTTGCCGGTTAGGCTGCTCTTGAGGGGGATATCCAGCAGCGTATCGAGCGAGTTGATCTCCTCCTCGTAGTATTGGGTGCCGAGAAAGTAGTGGTTGCCGTTCTTAGGGTCGATCCAGAAGGCCGGGTCGAAGTTGATCGAGCTGTTGGTCGAACTGACCAGGCATTTCATCACCTGTCGCGGGGTAACTCCCCGATCGGCCGCCGTCACTCGATCGATCTCCACCTTGATCATCGGGTAGTCGATCCGCTGTGCGATCCGCACGTCGGTGGCGCCGGGCACCGACTCGACGGTTTCGACGAGGTGATCGGCGATTTCCTGGGCCGTCTCGAGCGTATAGCCGGTAATTTGCAGATGGATCGGCGACGGCTCGCCCATGTTCAAGGCCGCCGTGAGGATCCCGCCCGTGTCGAAAGCGAATTCGATCTCGGGGAATTCCCGCCGTAGCCGCTTTCGCAGCCGCGTGACGTACTCGAAGACGTCCGACTCGCTGTCGTCCTCGAGTTGCACGAGCATGAAGGCGTCCATCGGCCCGGAATTGGGTGTGTAGGCGGCGGGCCAGTCCATCAGCACGCCGATGTTGGAGATCAGCAATTGGCAGTTTGAATCGGCTTTGGCCCGCTCGGCCTCGGCAGCGGTCAGGCGGCGGTTTTTCCCGCCTGCATATTTGTCGCGAGTGGCCGGGAAGGGCACGGGGTTGTCGGGGGCCGGATCGCCCAACTCCTCGACCAGCACGTTCTCGATCTGCTTGACGATCCGCTCGGTCTCTTCGATCTTGGTGCCCGACGGTGCGCGAACGTAGATCGTGAACTGTCCCGAATCGACCGGCGGAAACAGCTCGCGCCCGATGCCCGACATCAACCACAGCGCTCCGACGAACAATATGGCCGACGTCAGCAGCACGGTCCACTTCCAGCGAAGTGCTCCCAACAGGGCCACCCGATAGCCGCCGACCAACCAGCCGGCCTTCGGGGCTTTGCCGTTGCCTTTCGCCCGGTCGGAGATCTCGTCCGGCGTGCGGCGGCGCATCAATTTGGCGGCTGCGACGGGCACGAAGAAGATGGCGATCAGAAACGAGGCGATCACGGCGAACAGGACCGCCAACGCCAACGGCGCAAACAGATACTTAGCCAATCCCGACAGAAACACGACGGGAAAGAAGACCACCACGAAAGTGGCCGTGGAAACGAACAACGGCA
>SDBT01003210.1_pt1 | contig 28448 bp, 48 predicted proteins | sample 2277101 | NCBI WGS metagenome assembly SDBT01 (sample SAMN10404973, study PRJNA504765) | marine sediment metagenome | isolation source: marine sediment core GS10_PC15, 103 cmbsf | place: Arctic Ocean: Southern Knipovich Ridge | collected 2010 | reverse complement strand
AATGAAACATATAGAAGATATGACAAAACAGGAATACACTGATTTCTGGAATACATATAAAGAAAAAGATATATTGATAGAAATTCTAAAAGAATTACAAAAATGACATTTGGTAGATATCTATCTCACTTCTTAGTAAATGAAGTTAGAAAGAGTGAAAGGAAATATTTAGATAACAATGTACCAAGGTTAAGAAAAATACTCTTCAAAGGGTATATGGATTACTATACTAGGAAACAAGTTAAAGATAAATGGAAAAAAATGATAAGAGATGGCAGTACCAATAAAGACACTACATTTACCTAGACCATCTTCTAGTTATCCTGGTTCATATCCTTTACATTTCGAGAAGCATATAGCCGAATATCTTGATAACTGGAACTATTTACATTTATTTTCTGGTAGCGCAAAGTTAGGCTATAGAATAGATATTAATCCTGATACAAATCCTAATTTAGTTGCTGATGCAACTCATTTGCCATTTGAAGACGAGTCATGGGATGCAATAATGTTAGATGTTCCATATGATGTTAGAGCAGGTTTGAAAACCAAGGATTTATACAAGACACCAAAATATAAAGAAGGAGATTTGATAAAAGAAGTTATGCGTGTTGCAAAACCTCATGCTAAGATAGGTTACTTTCATTACTTTCCTTTAGTATTTCCTGGTTGTAAAGCATCATTATATGTTACAGTTATTATGAGAGTAAGACAATTCTTAAGAATATTAACGGTGATGGAAAAACAATGATAGCTTATCCAATAGATTATCCTATTTGTCCTGTATGTAATAGACTTAACATGGATGGGCATTTCATGCATAGAATATATAAAAATCATTGGTACGGACCAAAACATTGTAAAAAGAGGCTTACAAACGGAGACCTTTGGTTAATTGCATCAAAGAGGGTAACAAGATAATAATGAAACAAGTATTACACATAGGGGAAAAAGCCACAATCCCACCTGAATACATTACAAAAGTAATTAGTGTTCTTGCAATGCGCGGTGCCGGTAAGACATATGCAGCCGGAGTAATTTCCGAAGAGTTATTAGATTTCTTAAACTCCAAAGAAAATAACAATGCAAACCTGGTTATTATTGATCCAGTAGGAGCCCACTGGGGCTTAAGGAGTCACTTCCCGATACATATTATTGGAGGGGCTCGCGCTGACATTGATATAGACCTCGATTCTGGCAAGTTATTTGCCGAAATGGTCAATAAATACAACCTAAATGTGATTCTCGATGTATCACAATATGCCCAGGATGAAATGGTCCAATTTGTAGCTGACTTCTTATTGAGATATTATCAAGTCACTAAGACACCAACTCACATAATTATAGAAGAAGCTGACGTATTTGCACCTCAAAGGATGACTTCGAAGGCACAAAAAGCTAGCCTTGCTGCCGTCGATACGGTAGTGAGGCGAGGAAGAGGCAGAGGTATTGGAGTCACCATGATAACACAAAGACCTGCTGTTTTGAACAAGAACGTGCTAACTCAATCAGATGGAGCCTTGATTATGAATATGACAGGAGAAACAGATTTGAAAGTAATTGGAGAATACTTGAATAGCGCAGGAGCAAAGAAACATGAAATATCTGACTATATTGAAAAGATAATGAAATTTAATAAAGGTCAAGGATTACTCTTCTCACCATCATGGTTGAAAGAAATTAAGATAATTTCAATTAGAAAGAAAGTAAGCTTTCACGCAGGAGCAGAACCAATACTCGGAGAACCAAATCCAGCAGATAATATCAAATTAATACCAATGGACAAAGATCTATTGGTACGATTTCTTAATGGAGAAAAAACTGGAGCAGTATATCAACCGAATCAAGAAATAAGAGAAAATCAATGGACAGGAATAGAAACAATAGTTGAACCGATAGGAATGCCAGATCAATTTAAAGATGTTAAAACATCAATTAAAACAATTGGAATTATATTACTTACAGCAGGGTTTGTATTTGGTCTAATCGCCATCTTCGCTTAGAGACTTTTCAAAATCTTCATCTTTTTTTATCTGATCAGCAATAATTTCTAGTTTAAACAATAATTTTGTATCTGATCTATTTGGTTTTTTACCTAAACCTTTTGTAACTAGTGTTATTATACGAACAAGTTCCTTTACAGTCCATTCTATATCTGCCATTATTCATAATCCTCATCATCCTCATCCCAATCAACATTTTCGTATGGTGTTCCTATCGGCTTTCTTTCTTCAGGAATGACGTCTGGCCAAATTTGCTCCATATAGATAGATAGATTTTGGTACAATTAAATGTAGAGCGAACTAAAGAACGAAAAAACTAATAATTTGAAAATTTGACAGCTACGTGAATACAAAATATAGACTTTATAGATAATTTCTATAAATTTCAGGCTAAAGTCTTTTTAAAGATGTAAAATTTATAGAATATATGGGAGAACAAAACTTTTCCTGTAGACGTAAGTGTATAGAATTAAAGGCACCTGTAGTGAATAACGCTAAAAGATATAGACCAGGCGTAAAACGTTGTGGTTCATGTGGCGGAGGTATTTTTATAAAGACTACTAAACATAGATGTCCATGTTGCAACGAACGTTTAAGATCGAAGGCAAAGAACAGTTCAAAAAACAAGGAAGGGTTTGAAGGATATTGACTGAAGATAAAGTACCTATTGCTGCTAGCTTTGAAAAAGTAAATGAATTATTTCATGCTATGGATGAAGCATTAGGCGCAGCATTAAAAGAAACACATGCAACTCCATATGAAGTAGAGTTAGCTATAACATGTCTTAAATATAAATTAAAATCACATGAGATGGTAGCATTTTTTACAGAATGTATAGATTCTGTACAAGTAAAGGATAAGGAAGATGATGAAGGCAAAGATCGTTCGTATATCAAATGAAGAATACGTTACAACTGGTAGAAGATTTACTAAATTAGTTTGTGATATATGTAAATTAGAATGGATATTTGATTATAGAAAACTAGATAGTAAAAAACCTAAGATGCGAAAACATATAAAGGCGCATAAGAAATGACTTTAGAGATATGGTTTTCATATAGAGGTAGTAAGAAAGACACTCCTATACAATTAACAATATATGAAGATGGAGGAGCAACAGAACATGCTTTGTTGTGTAAAACTGTACATGCTAACCATCCTCATATAATATTCGCTGCTCACTCTAGAGATCCAAAGAAAACTAAAGTAGCAGTACAAATGAAATATATTATAGAGGAAGATCCAGATGATAATGAAGAATAAAGAAATTTTTACACCATTAGCAGATGTATTTAAAAACAACCCGTATAATGTAAGAGAAACTACATTTAGATTTGGACCGATGTTAGGAACATTTATCCTTAAAGATTGTAGTAAACTTCCTCTTCAAGTTAGAGAATTATTTAGTAAATTAGTAACCTATGATGGAAAGAAAGTATTTCCTAAACGATTTGTTATTTGTGCATTCTTTAATGACAATAGAGCATATTATATAGAATCAATAGAAGATACTGAAGAAGCATGGGTTAAATTTAGAAATATTATAGATAGATTAAAACATGGAGAAGAAGTAGAGCTAGTAGATTATGCAGGTTATAGTCACCCGTTAAGACTATCATATAGAGGAGTACAGTGGTTGTGGTGACTCAATTAGTACAATGTAAAATATGTAGAAGAATTTTAGAGGAAGATAATTTTACAGATGATTTATTGGAACACATATTAAAACATGAAATTAATAATTTACCTGGAATAGATGATGTTATAGATTATTTTAATATTTATGGTGGAGAAGGTTCAGATGCTAAGGACGAAACAGCTGATCTAGAGAGACACCGACTGCCCACGCGGTCCAGCTTCCACCTACCGCGATCAACATAATAATAAATCCTGCTTCTATGCTTTTTAATGGTCTAGGCACAGAGAAAATGATATAAACCTCAATAAGAATCATACTATAGTGCAAGAAAACGAGAAAGAATACCTGACTAAGCAGGCTTTCGTCCAGGAAAAATCTAACTGGGAAGAAGAAGACGAGAAATGGGTCAAAAATAAGTACGGAGAACCGTATAAAATTTCTAGATTAATATTTAAATTAGATAAAAAAGATGGTGTTAAGCATCCAAGGAGGATTATATCCATCACTAAGAAGAACAAATCTGTAGGTATAGATATGGAATCAGTGTTTGGTTTGACTGCAGCAATGAGACTGCTAGCTAATGATTACGTTTCTAATAATTTAAAATGAAGTATACCTATTGGTCATGTAAACTACATGAGTGTGGTAGCTTTAAATTCAATCATTTAATGCGTCATGAAATGCCATGGTGTGAAATTGTTAAAGGATATACTAGACCCAATGGAAATAAAACCTGGTATAATCCAGAGATAGGTGGTCTTAATGGTGACATATCTAGAAAGTTTTTTCCTGATTGGGATAAATTTTGTTTAGAAAAACAACAGAAACTATTAAGAAAAGATCAATGGGTTAGACAAGTACAAGCCAACGATGCTAATGTAGACTATCATACTCAAAAATATAGAAAATTTGTAGAGGAATTAGATTGATCACTAGAGAAACCTACATGAAAAAAGGAATACCAAATGGAGATGAGAAGACTCCTATAGATATACTAGGTAAGAATGCGTTGTCAACAAAAGAGATAGCTGATAAGTTAAATGAATGTCTTCCAGAAGGTTATAAAAAAATTACATATTCATGTGCCAAACAAAAAATGATACGACTTGAAAGAAAAGAAGAAGTTGAACGAAGAAAAGTTGATGGCATAATTCATTGGATTAAAATTGAAAGGACCAAAGACGACTAGACCTATAGCAGATGGCTTTGAAAAATGGGTCTATGAAGATGGAGATATAGTTAAATTACACAAGAAACAGCACATGTTTTTGACTAGAGGAAGCAAACATATATGGGCTTTTTCTTTCCCTACTGGTATATTGAGACCATTACATAAGAAATTATTACAAAAAGGATATAGTATATCTCTAGAAGAACTCAAAACATGTGCTTTTGTCATGGATATAAGAGGTATGAGGATGCCTGATACTACCTGGATAAAATTCGAGGAAGAATAATGGTAGTTGATGCTTTTGGATGTAGTACAAATAGAAAATGTTTCATGTGTGGTATGTACTGGCATTCAACTACTACATTACCATATCCAGGTTATTGTCCTCGATTATCATGTAGAGTTAGAAATATAAAGGGCTTGCAATTATATCCTACTAATGTCACAAACACTACAAATTGACGCACAATATGTCGCGTCAAAATTGAAAGATTGGTCAACTAAGAGTGGCAAAGACGTTCAAGTTCTGAAAACAGATTTTGAAGGAATCCTTGCCAAAACTGTAGGAAAGACAGATCAAATACGATACAAGAAAGCTCTAAACACAATGAAAAGAACTTTCGAGACTAGTATGAACAGCACTGCTGTAACATACCAGGTTGTCATATTAGGTGTGGCTTCTCCTTTCGATGCAGTAAAGAAACGAAGACAGGACATCAAAGATAGATATGAGAAAAATCCAAGCGAGTTAATCGCTTCAGGCGAAGTTCGTCTAAACCAAGACAACTCATATACTATGATTGATGTTAAGAAAGTTTTACCAAGTGGTAAAGAAAATCCTTTCTTTGGAAAACCTATTGCAGAACACTCATGGATGACTAATTGTGTAGCTGTGGCTATGAAACCTACTGAAGACAAAAAATGGCAACCAGCCAATATTGTTTTCCGAGGAGACTTTGCGTTGAGTCACATACCTATGTATCAAAACATAGATATCAGACTTAATGGAACCTTCTCTGGAACTCAAGGTAGATACAACTTGAATTCTTCTAAAGGTGCAACTAATTTTGCATCTCTAGGTAAGAGTTTATCTGCTGAAGAAATAACTAACATTGTAGACACAGTCTTCAATGAGAAGTTCGTTCTAGCTGGAAACCTAAAAGAGAATTTAGAACAAACAAAATCTGATCCTCAAAGGTTCGTAGTTACAGAAGGCACCGTCAATCGTATGTTCAACAACGAAGGCGGCCTCAGTACATTGGTCATGGGAGATGAATCCTTCGAATTAGGAGAAAACATGACATGCTTTGTCGATGGAAGCATCAGAAAACTACTCGATAATATCGAGGACGGAGATAGTATTACCGTAATTGGTAGAACTTCTCTAGGAAAAGGATATGATGCTGAGAAAAAGCAGAAAACCGATGAGGACGTAATAATGATGAACTTATACGGTGTATATACACGACCGGAGTAACACTCCAACCCTTTTTTTTCTTAAGTTTATATGTAAGGAGATATTCTATAGATCATGAACGAAACCTATCAAGCAGAAAAACTAGCAAAATATTGGACTGCATTTGCAGATCGATGCCTAGAAAAAGCTCATATTAAAGCAATAGAAGATGGCAGAACTATTACCAAAGATGAACTGAGTGCAAAACTAAGTCATTTATTTTTAGATAGACAGTCAACTGATGTTGCCCCAGAAGTTAACATAACAACTGAACCATCTGCAACGGATGAGGATAATGAACGAACCGAATACTAGTATAGATGTAAACACTCTTGAATTCGAAGATGAAAATGTACCTCTAGAATTAAAAGATGATGATGTAGAAGATACTAAAGTTTCAGCCGAAGGTAAACTGAAGGCAGTTTTTAATGACGAACAACAAGCAAAAGCAGAAAGGAAAGCAAAGATGAAAAAGAATCCAAAGCCTTTGAAGTTAAGTCTTAAACCAAAGACGTTTCATCACTTCAAAACAAAGGATTATATTGTCTTCCGTTGCAATCTGTGTGAGAAAGAAATGAACCACGCAAAGAAAGACGACGATGGAAATTTTGAACCATATGCACTTTGCCAACACGTTGTTTTCAAAGGACTGTATGCTGAGAACTAATGAGTGTATCAGAACTTGACGCTGCTCTAAATTTAGACAGCAAGAAAACAAAAACTGTTGGAGAAATTGAACAAACTGTTGACGCATTATTCCAACCAATAGACGAGGTTGAAGAAGGAGAAGGACTTAAGATTCTTATCTACGGGAAACCGGAGACAGGAAAAACTTACTTCGCTTTATCTTTCCCAGAACCAATACATGTAATATCTACAGAATATGGTGTTAAAAAATTAAGACACCACTTTCCTGATAAAGATATTAGATTGTTGGAATGCAATGTACCATTTGCAGAAAAACCTACAGATAGAAAAGGTAATGTCATTGATACACCTTTCAACACGGATCCAGAAACAAGTCTCAAAAAAATCGAAGCCGCAAGTTTTGCACTTGAAAAAATCAAAGGCGGAACTGTCATCATTGATAGCGGATCAGATATTTGGTCTTGGTTATCTGTATACCTTGGAAACATTGGGGAAAGAAGTGTATCAAAGAAAACAGGAGAAGAATATATCAAAGGAACTGAATGGGCTAAAATTAATGAAGCCTATAGGATCTTGATAAATAGATTCAACTCACTACCTTGTCACTTCATTATAACTGCAAGACAGAAAGAAGATATGGAAGGAAATGTAACATATAAAGCCGCAAGAGATTTAGATCATTTTGTTGATCTGTCAATACATCTAGAGAAATTACCAAGACCAATACCAGGTCAAGAAGGTAAGTTCACATACATACGACAAGCTACAATTGTTAAGTGTAGATATCAGTCTCTGAATAATCTTCAGGTACAAGATCTAACATTTGATAAATTGAAAAAAGAAATAACGACATTAGATCCTGCGCTTAAGAGCATATTTGAAGTAAAGCTCAAAGACTAAAATATAACTTCACCCTATATTTTTTATGGGTAAACCCAGAATATTTCCTGCTAAAATTATCGATGTATATGATGGAGATACTTTTACTTTTGATGTTGATCTTGGTTTTGAAGTTTCGGTTGTTTCTAAGTTGAGATTATATGGTATAGATACTCCTGAAATGAGAGGAGATGAAAAAGAACAAGGAACTATTGTAAGAAATTATGTTCGTGATAAAATATTAGATAGATATGTAGAGATTGAAGTCTTTAAAAAAGGAAAGTTTGGTAGATACGTAGCCAAAGTTAGGTACGAAGATCCTAATACTGGCGAAGTGTTTGACCTTTCTCAAGATTTATATTCGCGCGGAATGGCAAAGAAACTTGATTATAAATGAGATATCGTTTAGTTAGTTGTGAACAACAGTTAGACTATGGTAAACCTGTTGCATGTCTATTTGCTAGAGGAGAAGACGGACAAAGATATATGATAAAGAAAACTAACATGCCAGTTTATTGTTATACATCTGAACATCCTAATCCTCCTGATCCAAATCTTGCAACAAAAATACTTCATGTTACTCCTGGTTTTAAATCTATATTCGGTAAAGATTTATTCAAGGTAGAAGTAACCGAACCAAAATATATTAATCAATTAAAAAAATTCTATAAGACACATGAAGGAGATATTACCTGGCCTAATAGAGTACTAATAGATTTAGGAATCAAAGATGGTTTTGAATATGATAGAAAGACTCAAGAGTTTACACCATGTGATGCTAGTCATATACTTCTAAGAACATGGGTAATAGACATTGAAGTTACTAATTCTCCTACTGTCCCTACATGGAGACAACCATATTATCCTATAGTTTGTATAGTTGTTTATGATACATTTACAAAAACACATTATGAATTTTCTATGATAAAAGATAATGAAATAGATATGTTAGAAAAGTTTGCAACGTTAATGCAAGAACAAGATCCAGATATTATAACTGGTTGGAACGTTGACTTTGATGCATCATATATTATAGGACGTATGGAAAATCTTAGAAAGTTCTTTCCACAAATGTTATCTCCCATGAAGAAAGCATATGTTATGGAAGCACGTAACACAATGAAGCCTGATTATTTTAACATGAAAATTGCAGGTAGAATATTATTTGATTCATTAAAAGGTTACAAAGTATACAAGAATCCTTCTGGTAGATTGTCTTCTTATAATTTAAAGACAGTAGCAGAAGCAGAACTTGGTATGCATTATGAAGATTTAGGTAAAAAAGTAACTAATACATGGAAAGAAAACCCAGAAAAGATAGTAGAATATTGTAAGAAAGACGTTGAAGCAACCTGGGGTATTATAGAGAACAATAAATTAATTGATTTATATTTGGCGATATGTGCTATTAGTGGTGTTCGACTCGACAAAGCCGTATCAAAGGAAGCGATCACTGATTCTTATCTCTTACGGATTGCGAAAGGGAGAAGTATTTTACCTAGCAGAAATACAGAGAGAAACTCTACGGAAAAAGCATCGGCTGACTCACAAACTGAACTCAAAGGAGGTCTCGTACTTGAACCAGATACTGGACTTCAGTCCGGAATCGCGTGCTTTGATGCAGCTGGGTTATATCCATCTATAATGATAGGTTTTAATGTAAGTCCGGAGTGTAAAGATCCTAATGGATCAATACATGTTAAAGATGATAGAGGAAACACGTACAGCTTCAGGAGCAAGAAGATTACAAGCGGAATTGTCCCTCAAATATGCACTGATTTTAGAGAGATTCGGAAAAAATCTAAGCAAAGGAAAAGTGAAGCAGCTAGACAATATGGCGAACAGTCTACTGAATTCACTGTCGCTCATCAATTCGATGTTGCCATTAAAACGGTGATGAATGGTGTTTATGGTGTGGTTGGCAACCCAGCATTTAGATTATTTGATCTCGATTGTGCAAACACTATTACAGCAGTGGGGCGTAATATAATCAATGGACTCTCAAAAACACTTAAAGAAGCTTCTTACCCAACAGTATATGGAGATACAGATTCAGTCTTCGTTAAGGTATCCACACTTGAGAATGTTCCTAAGGCCAAGCGTGTCATTGAATCTTACCTTAAAAAGAATTTACAAGAATGGGGCGTCGACGAAGACACTATCGATGTTGCTTTCGAAAAATACTTTGAGAGACTTTTATTTAAGCGCAGGGAAACACGAAAAAATCACTGGGTTCCTGTAAAGAAAAAGTATGTAGGTCATATGACTTATTCAGATGGTAATCCTTGTGATATATTATTTATTCGTGGTTTTGAAACAAGAAGATCTGATACATCTCCTATATTAAATAAATTAATGATGGACTTCTTTACTTATGTTATAAAAGATAATGATAAACAAAAAGGATTTGATTTGTTAAGAAAAGTTAGAGATGAATTTACTACATACAAACCAATAGACGTAGGGGTACCTAGAGCTATTCATAAAGAAGTACAATCTTCTCCTTGGTATAGAGGTATGAAATATGCAGAAGAACATTGTGATTATATGTTTGATAACGAAACCTCTCCGAGACTATTATGGATCGAAAGAGTTAAAGGTGACCATGTTAAAACAGATGCGTTTTGTATCCAAGAAGGAATGAAAGTCCCAGAGTGGATAGTAATAGACTGGGCACTAATGTTCGACAAAGTAGTAAAGAAAAAATTCAGACCAATACTTCACGAGTTGGGAACAACATGGGACAAGGAGATGATGGGTCTCCAGGACTTGGACCAATGGTTGTAGAAGATAAGAAAGAAAAAGAACCTTTTAAACCAATACGTAAATCTGCTTTCATGAATTATAAAAAATGTCCAAAGAAATTTTGGTTCTCATATTTTATTCATGGAGAAGACTATTGGAATTATAATGAATCAACTAGTAAGAATGAAGCCGCAGCTAAAGGAGATATATTTCACGCAGAGGTAGATGGATTCTATGGTCAAATAGATTATGAATTATTATATGAATTAACAAATACTACTAAAGTTATTAAATATATGAGAGATAAATTTTCTTATAGTGATACATATGATACTGAAAAAACAGAAATGGATGAATGGTTTGATTGGTATTGTGAAACAGAAGCCAAACGATTTTTTTTCTTCAAAGAAAAATATCCTAAGTCTGAATTTTTAGAATTTTTTCCTCCTAAAGAAACAGAATGGCAAGTGACTATGAAAGATGATATAGATAGAACTGGTCATATAGATAGAATAGATTACCTACCAAATGAAAAAGCATATGCTATAGTTGAATACAAAACAGGTAAATCGTATGATCCAAAGCGTCCAAATAATCTATCGTCTTTGCGAGCTGAGTGTGGATTCTATGCTATAATATGTAATGAAATGAAGTTACTTGATCATCCTGTACACTATTGGATTCTTTATAATCCTAGATTAAAAATATATCATGTAGAAAGATTCCCTGCTGCAACTATGAGGGCTGTAAATAATGCATATAAAGGATTAGTACAGAAGGTAAAAGAAGCAGGAGATTTTCCTCGTAAAATAACTCCACTATGTATGTGGTGTGACTACAGGCGTGAATGTTTTCATGGTTTGCCTGGTGAACCGAAGAAATATATTATCCCTAGAACGTTAGGTAAGACAGATGATACTGAACGACAAGAAGATTAAACATCTCCTCGAACAAGGACTATTAAAGCTAGATCCTTATCAGACAGAAAGTCTCAGTCCAGCGAGTTACGACTTAGCAATTGGCGGCTTTCAGTCTATTAACATGAAAGATCAACATCCTAATGACTGTCTTCAGCGAGAAGGAGAAGTAGAAATACTTCCAGGGGAGTCCTTCTTGGCATCTACTATAGAAATTATTGGTTTACCATCTACACTCACTGGTACTGTTGCAAACAAGTCTTCAACAGGACGTAGAGGATTATTCTTAGCATCACCTGGTTGGATCGATCCAGGATTCATTGGTCAATTGACTATCGCAATGAAGAACGAATCAATGAAACCATTAGTAATTAAATATGGACAAAAATTATGGCAAATAGTTTTTGCAGAATGTGAACCTGCAGAGCAGTCATATACGGGGCATTATCAGAACAGTGAAGGCATTGTTCTTGATAAAACAACTCAAGAAATATCAGAAGAGCTGACAAATAAACTTGGTTGATGCTGTTAAGTATGATGATGACAAAGCAAGGATGGATCTTCTTCCTCCTAAAGCACTTGAAGGTATAGCACAAGTTTTTACATATGGTGCAGAAAAATATCATGATTTTAATTATAAGAGTGGCAAAGGTTTAGCTCGTAACAGACCATATGCTGCTTGCCTTAGACATCTTAATGCTTGGAACGATGGAGAGGATAGAGATCCTGAATCTGGAATGTCACACCTGTATCATGCAGGTTGTTGTATAATGATGCTCATAGACCTTATAGATAGCGATATCGGTAAAGATACTAGGTTTGAGAGTAAACGTTAAATGTCCAATATGTGATACTATCATGAGAAATATGACTACTTGTCATTTAATATGTAATAATTGTGGAGCGCATTTAGATTGCTCTGATAAAGGAAGTTACTGGTAATGAGTAAATTAAAAAATCCTAACGAACAATGGACTTGTAGTATGTGTTTTATGCAAACTCATGGAGAATGGGATGCAGAATCTAGACCAATTGATAGTAAGAATGAAGATGATTGGCTTCCATTATGTAAACTATGTACCATTGAAGTTTCAAAAGATTTTGTAGCAGACACAGGTGAAGAAGACGTTGGATCGTATTGCCCGTAAGCAAAATTATTTTCCCTATAATGAGAAAGCAGAATACAATCCTTTTGCAAAAACAAATGTACATACTAAGAGAGTATGGTGTACATTCTGCTTTGGTACAGGACAATATAGAGCAAGAGCACATAATATAAAAGCTAATATGGATCCTCGTATTACTATTAAATTATGTCAACATTGTAAAGGTAGAAAAAAGATATGGATTACTCCTGGTGGTAAAATGGATAGAGAAGCTAAACAAATCGTTCCAGGTTTATGGCCTAATAAGGATTATAAAATCCATAGGAAGTAAACGAATATAAAGCCTGAAGTTGTAGAGGCATCCTGCAAGCTTATGATTATAGTTGATACGCGTGAACAAGAAGAAGAGGAAGCTTATTTTATTCGAAATGAAATTGAGTTCAGGAGAGAGGCACTTAGTTGTGGGGACTATTCGGCAGAGGACAGTGCAGGTAATAGAGTCGTTATTGAGCGCAAGGAAATGTCGGATCTTATCCAATCCATGTTCGAAGGAAGATTGGAAAGTCAGTTGCGTCGGCTCTCGCTTGAAAGGTTGCCAATTTTGGTTATATCCGGGAGAATTGAAGACTATTGGGAACGGAAAAAAGATAGTAAGTTTACCAGGGCTCATCTATACGGGGTTATCTCATCGGCAATAGTAAGATATGGTTTACGTTGTGTAATATGGGCACAAACAAATGATGATGCTCTAGGTATAATTCATAAAATATTAATAAAGATAACAGAAAATAAAATAGATAAAATTCCTAACAGAAGAACAAAAGAATATAGTACTTGTGTTGGTTACTTACGTTCCTTATTAAACTGCACACAAGAAACAGCATTAGTTTTATTAAAAATTTATAAGAATATACATGGTATAATTAATGCAAGTGATGAAGAATTAATGAATGTACAAGGTATTGGACCGAAAAAAGTAGAAAGATTGAGGAAGATTATAGATGGTTAATGTATACAAAATGATCTTAGACGAATTCAAATCAAGAAACGCCTCAGATTATTCTAAGTTTCCTCCTTATTTTATATCATCAATGGGTTGTCATTTTTTTAATATGATAAACCAACAGAAGCATATCTATACAGAAGCAGGACTCACTGTAAACACTAGATTACATATCATATTTGTAGCACCTCAAGGTCAACAAAAATCCTTTTGGCTTAAACAATTTTTAGAAACAGAAAATTCTATTGTGAAAGGTACTACTATTAAAACAGATTTTGAACTTAGAATGTCTGAAGCAGGATATCTAGGTACTATTAAATTCGGAGACAAGAATCAGATCATAGAAACACAAGGTCTCTGCCAAGAAGAGAGTAATTCTATAGTAGGCATAGAAGAATTCTCTGACTTGATGACTTCAATGTCGTCACAGGATTATAATATCGGGTTGGAAAACGAATTACTAACCACCTTAGATTCAGGTATGGCAGTCAAAAGGCTTGCAGCTGGTAAATTGGAATATAGAACCAATCTTACACTCTGGACCGCTACACAACCAGCCCGATATAACCTTACTTCAGGTTTAGGTAGGAGATTCCTATTCATTTTTAATGTACCTACTGAACAAAGTATGATAGATCTTAAGATGAAAAGAAGAGCAGCTAGTAATATCTACATAGATGAAAGTAATCTCTTTGAAATAAAGAAGGAATTAAATATGAAATTTGATCATATAACTACTAATATAAACAAGATAAGTTACTCTAAGAACTTCTATGATTATATGGATAGGCTCAATATTATTAGTTATGAAGAGCCTTTGTATGAAAGATTAGCACTAGGATATACATTAATGACTCAAAATATAGATAATGAAATGATAATGGATCCAGATCCTACATTAAAACAGATGATAAAACAAGAGTGGGGATGGAGAAAAAGGATAAAACAAGGGACAGAAGACTCTATGGTCTGGAGTTTTGTTGAAAGTACCGGGGGTATTAGAGAAGAAAGATGTCTTGAAGTATTAATGGACTTTGGTATGCCACTCAAAGATGCTAGAAAATCTCTTAGAGATCTAACAAAAAGAGGTCTTATAGAAGTATCTGAAGGCCAGATAAAATTAAAAGAAAAAGGTCATATAGAAATTATACCAGATATTTCTAAACAAGAAACAATTCTTAAAGAATAAAAAAAAAGAGGGAAGTTAAGCGCGCTTATTTTCTCTATGCAAAGCTTAATCTTTTTTGATAAGTGCTTTGGTATTCTTTATTAAAGTATCAAAGCCTGCTACTTGAGCAATCAAACCTATAACTACAATTAGTGCAGTTAATCCTGGTTCAACATTACCAATAGCTTGCAATTGTGTTCCGACAACTATAATTGCTGTAGGCACTGCTATCAATACTGAAGCAGCTACTTTTCTAGGCTGGAATGTTTTATCATTCTTTAGCCAACCAATTACGTTTGTCAAAGTTACACCTATTACGGCAATAACTATTGCAGCTATGTATGGGTCTAGTCCAAATATCTCCATGATGCTGTCACCGGACAGGGGGTTATTAAATGCATCTACTCAGTACAGGCGTCCCACAAATACTTAGCTGCAAATCCAGCAAACCCATTCATCATTCCAAGTATTGTCATAATTACTGCCATGCTTGGAGCTAAAGTAATCTCTTGTTCTGTAATATGTATTCCTCCTTTTAGAATAGTATCAACAACTAACCACCATAAATAAAAAGTCCAGAAAATTATAACTGCAGCACTAACGTTAGCAATTCTTTCTTTTGTAAATATCGTTGGTTTATTAGCCTTTATCAATTTGAACATCCTGGATAGACTTAATCAATTGGTTAAGCATACCTCCTATCCCTTCAGATGAGGTTTGGATTAAAGCTTTTGTTGATTTATTTAATGTAAGTGTTACTTGTAAAGGAGTAACTACAATCTTTCTAATTCTAAATATACCTTTTAGACCTTCATCACCTTCTTGTAATTTTATTTTGTCTCCTGATAATAAATCATATTTAATAAATTGATTATATTTTGCCTTGAGAGTAACATCAGGGTTTACATCTCTTAATTGTTCACCTAAAGTAGAACCAATCAAGTCCATACTATCTACAGTAGTTATTTGTTTATCAATAAAAGTTTCTTCATAATTAAATTTTAAAGGACTATCTTCTGTAAATGTTTTCTCTCTTTGTTTACCAGGTTCTTCGTCATCTCCTACGACATTAATAACATTAGAAACTGTATCTAAATCAAAAGAAGGTGTTATTATTTCAAATGTATCAAATATTTGTTGAACAATTTTTCCTTTATTTCTTATATACACTTTATAATCATTTGAATCAAAATAAATATCAGTACCTAATTCAAAAGCAATTTTTCTTAAAGATTCTAAATGATTTTTATGATTGAATTCTATATCTAATAAACGAGTTGGAATATTATCATCTCTTACTCTATCTATACCAGAATCAGTAGCCTTAAAAACATCTATATCTTCTTGGGACGTAAGAACATCGCTATAAATTCTAACATCATCAAGAACTCCTGTGTATTTATTACTACCATCGGATTCTGCTCCTATTGATACTTGAATAGCATTTAGTATACTCCCACTACTAGTATTCGCAACATTAGCATCATCTTGTATACCGTCTACATAAATTTTAATTCCTGTTGTATCTTGTGTACCATCATATGTACAAAGTATATGATGTAATTCTCCATCAGTAATATTAGTACTAGTTTCTCGCGAAGTTTCTCCACTCGAACCTTCAAACTCAAATTTCAAATTATCAGATGATGTAAGATAAATACTCCATCCTACATCTGCTAAGTCAGCTCTTTTAGAAACAATAACTTGAGTAGATCCTGTTGTAGAAGTCTTCATCCAAAATGATACACTCCAAGAATCAGTATCTTCAAAGTCATAATTGCTTTCATTATTTAAAAGAAGAAAAGTGCTACCATCAAAATCAAAACCTTTTGTATTATATTTTGCATCTACATATGTTTCTGTTCCAGACACAACCAAAGCATTATTATCTGATTTGGAATCAAGCAAAGATTGATCAAATTTATGTAAAGAAACTAAATTATCTATTGTTGTTACTTTACCATCTCCTAATTTCCATTGATGTCTTACATCTATAAAGTCAAGATTTGATTGTGTCATTTTCCATAGAAGTTCTATTTCTTTTGATGTAAGTTCTTTACTATAAATTCTAGGATCATCCATGAGACCTGTAAGTTCTTCTCCTCCATCTGAATGCGCTCCTAACGCTACTGTTTCATCATTTGTTACAGTACCTGTAATAGTAGAAGTTGTTCCTGTGTTTTCTAATATATTATCTATGTATATTTTCATACCATCTTGGTTTGATAAACCTGCATAAGTACACACACAAAAATGCCATAGATCGTCATCTATTTCTGGTAAACTAACAGAGACTGAAAAAGTTGCCGAACCGTTAGCTATTCTAAATGCTAATCTTCCTGTAGTTCCAGTGAATACTTTCCATCCAGATTCAGTTCCGTTTCCTGTAGACTTTACTACTATAGAAGTAAGAGCAGATACAGCAGGCAATTTAATCCAAAAAGATACAGAGAATGGATCTGTTTGAGTGTAATCAAAGTTACCCTCATTTGCTAAATTTATTCTACTAGAACCATTAAAAGAAAAAGCTTTATCATCATTAAAAATTCCTTGTACAAATTTTGATGTACCAGTTAATGTACCATTGTTAAGATTTAATGTAGAATCAAGAAGATCATTATCAAATTTAATAAGAGCCTGGAGACCTTCTACTTTAGTTCTACTAATCAAAGGCATATCTCTATTGGCACTAGAAATAATATTATCAGCTATAATATCAGATTGTTCGATAAAAAATTCTACTTGTTTTTTAATAATCATATTAGAATTTGCTTTATGATTATTATATTCAATAGCAATTAAATCTGATACATTAGAACGAGTAATTTTTGTTACTCTGACTTCATCTATAAGGCCATCAAATGTAGCTGTTTGACTAGCAGTGTTTCCTATTATTAATGAAGAACTAGAATCAGAAACTCTAACACCAACAGGAGTTGAAGTTTCAGTTAAACCCTCACCAACAACTCTTGGTTGACCATTGATATAGATAATAGGATTATTATCTACATTTCTATTATCATAAACAACATCAACTTTTGTCCAATCATTTAATGGTATATCTACATCAGTTCTCCATTCTCCATCAGTACCATCAAAATCATGTTTAAATTTTAATCGAATTAAACCAGAAGCTTGTACTTCTGTTCTTAACCACCAGTTACTTTTATCTAAAATTCTTCCTACATCTGTTTCTCCATCAGAATTAGGTTTAATCCAACAAGATACCCAACCACCTGTACCAGTTTCTGTAGTTGGTGCTTCAACTGTTAATCTCATAGATGGTGTCGATGTTACAGTATCAGCTCCTGGTACATAAGGATCTGGACCTGCACCATAGGTATGAATATCTTGAATCCTTGTGTGTGTACCAAGAGTAGTACGTCGAAAAGTAAGACTAGCATCTACTTCAAACGCAGCCCATACAATACCACTAGCTGGTACAGTTACAGGGGTAAGTAATGGAATATCATTTGCACCTGAAACTATAAGAGTAGAATCACTCTCGCCTAGTAGAGTTATTGGTTCACCATTGACATCAGCATAAAGTTTAACTCTAATGTTTGGTGTACTGGCTGTTTGATAAATTCCAACGTGAGTTATAGTTCCTGGTGGTATTCCTGGCATTGCCATTGCCCAAACACTAGCAGTAAAACCCGATACTGTGCTAGTCCAAGGCATAGCAATTACAGTAGAAGAACTAACAGTAGTAATAGAATCAAATGTATCATCTAAACTTGGATCAGTTCCAACATCAATTTGACTATCAACACCATCAAATGATGCAGTGTCTGCAATGAAACCTGGTACTCTAGTTATAGCAATGTCTGATCCATCATTATTATTTGAAGTAGAATCAAGAGAATCTGCATGTAAATGCCATTCGCCATCAGTAGTACTATCCCAAACTCCTGTTATATTTTCCTGATTACTAGCAGCAGGATTTCCAAAATACATTTCAAAATTAAAATCTTGATCAGATCTTAAAGCAGGAAATCTAATCCATACATTTAATTCTCCTGTAGATGGAATATATTCTTCTATTTCATGATCTAATTTAATTATTGTATCATCATTTTTTATTATAGTAAATGCTATATCATCTCCAGAAGACAATGCATGCGCTTTCAGCTCTGGATCTATCATTCTAATTAAAAGTGGCATATCAGGAATATCTGAACCAGTAGATAATTCTAAGAATTTTCCTTGAACAACCATACGTCTTCTAAATTTCCATAGTTTATCCCACCATTCTTTTTGTGTAAATCTTATACGTTTAATATCATGACAATTATATTTCCTTCTTGTTAAATGCCAAGCAGCTTCTTTTGCTGTAAATTGTATAGAATCTGTTAATGGTTTTTTTGCTGTAATTATTCCAGTAAAATTTGTAATACCAGGAATAGCAACTTCTCTTTCAAGTAATACATTTGCTCTATTAAAATCATCATTTTTTACAACGAAAGTAAATTGTTTTAAATCATTTAATTTATCAGTTATAACCCATGTACCTACTATATCTAATTCTGTTATTCTATCAAAAACAGTTTGACCTGTTTGTGTAATACCACCTACATCCCAAATGAGATCTTGGGCTACTGTTACTGTTGCCATGAAGTATAAAATGTATTATATTTACTTATAGTTACTTCTTTTCTTGAGGCGTTTGGCAAGTAGGACAGATAATTTTTCCATCTTTTTTCTCTACTCCACGATATCTTGTACCACAAAAATCACATGCTCCAGCATGAATAGTTCCATTAAGTTTTTCTTTTGGTCCTTCTTTTGAATCGAAAAAGCTCATAATATAACAGAAGAATACTGATTATTTAACCTTGACTCTTACAGTCTTATTAAATTCATAGTTAAGTTCTGGTCTTGATCTTGAACCCAATTCTCCTATATCCCAAAGTAAATTAACATCAACAGATTTAATATCTCCTCCTGGGCTAAGAGTTTGAGCAAGCATTTGTGCTCCTTTATTTGTACGAAATTCGAAAGGCATTATGTTATCTCCATCCTTTCCCAAGATATTGTTTTCTTTCCAGCAGTTCCATCTTGTGTTTGTACAGCAGTAACGAGATATTTATGAGTTGGTATAAAATCAAATAATATAGAAGGAGAAGATTGAGAATCCGTAAAAGTAGAAAGTTGAAATTGTCTTTGAGTATCATCTTGTTGATCATGAACAAAAACTCTAATTTCTATAATGTCTCCAGATCCGGCATCTTCCATTGCATCAAGATGAACTAAACAAGCATGTAAAGCATCTGATGTTATTTCAGTAAATAAATCCTGTTGGGATGCTGTCAATAACAGAGACCCATTGGCTACGAAACTAAGACCCATATATATCCACCATTATCGAATTAATTAAAGATTGAGTCATTTTGAAGCATCCTCTAATTGTTGTTTAGTTGGTATAGTACTGATTTTTACTACTCTTCCTCTAGTTTCATCTTCAAACTGTACTCTAATTTTATGATTACCATTTGTGTGTAGTATATTTACCGCTCCGTTCATACCTGTTTCATTTTCATCATCTGCATGTAATCTTAAACTAAGACTACTCTCCAATTTTGTTACTAATGTTTCAGAACATACTGCTGGATCAGAACACGTTATATTTTTAAAGAATATTATATCTGTCATGATATTTCAAATACCTCCATTATAGTTGAAAAATCTCTAGGACACGCACAAGACCAATTCAAATTTGCAGTACCACTTGAAACTCTTCTTAATTGTAGGTTTCTAGTACTACCATCTAAACAATCAATTTCAACAAGACCAGGATTTGATGCATAGTTAGCGCTTGTACTAGTCTCTCTTATAGCACAACAATTACCACATATTCTTATTGCTGTACCTTGACCAACACTACCACTTCTAAGATTATTTGGAGTTATACCCCATATTGCTTTTCCTCCAGACCGACATGCTAATGTTAATGCCGTACCGGGTACATTAGTAAAAGTACCTGTGGCATTACTATGAGATGACGATTGAGTTAAATTTTGAACACTAGTACATACTGGAGATGCACCATCTGTCGCAAGAACATGTAAAAATGAATTAGAAGGATGAGTACCATATATTGTACTAGTATTAGACGCTGGCCTAGCTTGTATTTTAAGAGTATCACCATCGGCACAACCAGTTAATGTCATACTAGCACCATGTGGCGCACCAGTAATATTTTCGTATGAACTTTGAGTATGATTAGTAGAGCCCTCTACAAATCTTAAAAATGTTATATGAACAGAAGTAAGATTTGCCATAGATAGATTTGCTACTGCTATAAATTTACCACATGGTATGCATGGTAGAGTTACAGACAAACAAATATCAGCAAAACATGAAGTACAACAAACTGTAGAATCAGAACCCAATGTATCAGTTGCAGTACCTATAACTACCATGACTATCCACCTACCTCGAGCGAATCCATTCTAGATCCAGCTCTCATAGTTGCAGTAACAGCAGTAGTCCTCCATCGAACTCTCATAACACTTCCATCTAATGGACCTACACTATATACACCGCTATTAAGATGTTGATTTATGCCAATTGTGTTAGCATGACAACCATCTATTACGCCATCATTTGCTATAGTAACTCTGTTATTTTGAATACCTGAACTAGTTGAGTTTGATTGTGCTACAGATATAAAATAATGACCACCACATCTATTTGCCACCGTTATTACAATACATGTATCAGTCATAATCGTAGATGTAGTAGTTATATCACACGCTAATACGAAATTTTGTATACACACATTTGGGGTTACAGAACCAAATCTAGTAGGATTAATTATAAAACTCATGCCCTCTGACCTATTAATATAACTTTAAGACCTGCTTCGTCTGCATCGCCAGTAACAGCATCTACATTTAAAGATATTAAAGCATCGTCTGCTAATGCAGTATCTGATATAACAGGTGCCGTAGCTGCATCTTCACTAGTAAATTCTCCTTGATCTATTGTAATTAAAGTAGATAAAATAGTACTACCTGCTTCTTCAATATCAATTGTAGTTGTTCCAGATGTTCCTCCTGCAAGTGTTAATGTTGCACGTACTTCGTCTAATGTAAAAGCATATGGCATTCTAAATTCAACAACACTATCTGCTACTGTAACAGCAGTTGATTCATCTCCTAATGCTATAATAATAGCTTGTTTTTTTGCTGTATCTGGAATTTCTGCAATAGTCCAAGTGCCTGTGTCAGAGATTTGCGCTTTAGTAATAGCTGCAGAACCTGATATATCTGCGCTTTCTATATTACTTAAAACATTACCCGTTGCATTAGCATCATATGTTTTATTTGTTAACGTGTGTGTTGAATCATCCAGTACAGCTTTTGAAGATAATCTTGCATCTGCAACAGTACCACTTGTTATATCTGCTCCCGAATGACTATGACCTCCTCCTCCACCGTCATCTTGCGCAAGTGGCATATCTCTACCTCAAAAGAATACCGTACGTTGCCTGCGCGGTATTAGTCCCCGTTAATTCAAATCCTGGTGATACTAAAGCATGTGCTAAAAGAATACCAGACTCTTCTGGATCATAAAATGCTCCAAATTCATTAATAGTATAAGGTCTAGTTGGACCATAAGTAGAACTAATAAAACCATCAAGTCTTATTTCAAAAGATCCTGGAGCAGTGACAGTAGCAACAATTCTAGTTTTATCTCCACCACCGCCAAGAGTATCTAATGCAGTTTCTAAATCAGTATCTCCTACAACCGGTGTTGTTGTTCCAACTCCAAATTCCATATTTTGTGGAAGATTAGTAGATGAACCTGTAAGAATATCTCGAACTTGAGTAACACTAACATCAGGAATAATATTATATACTTTAACAACCTGACCTATTTTATTAGGATCTCCATCAATAAATTCTGTGAATTGAACATAACCAATACTGCGAATTATTCCTAATTTATAAAGAAATGTTATACATTTATTTCTCCATCTAACTGGTAATTTATCTAGAAATTTATGAGTTCCTGAAAACATAGAGATTTTATCTATGATTTTGAATCTCTTTGGGGAAACAGATGAATAATTATCAGTGAATCTGACATTCATACTTAAGAATAAATGAGGTTACTTATCAAGTTATTCAAGTAGATACTCTTTCTATAAAGGCAACTTCAGTAAAAGCAGGTTTTAAATCCGAACATGCATGTTGATGACCAACTGTACAATTTCCTACTCTTGTTCCACCTGCAGCTGTTCCTGCAGCAAAAGCATGAGAATGAGTAGAAGTAAATATTGCTGAACCTGCATTATTTGCTGTATTAGCACCAGCTGTATTAGTATTTCCAGCATTAATACAATGACCATGTGGTGTATTGAAAGTATGACCATGGCAAGAATTAGTACAATGTTGATGCCCGTTACCACCTGCAGATGCACCTGGTGTAGCACAAGAAGTAGGAATAATTTTTAACATTTTATCAATAGTACAAGTTGTACCTAATGTTCCATCTTGTATAGCATAACATGATGGAATACATGCCAAAGGACAACTCCACGTAACACTAGCACCAATTGGAACTCCCACTTGTCTAAGAGAATGTTGTGTTTTTTTAGCTAAAATAAAAGTAACATGAGCAGGATTATTACATTTTGATCCATGATCATGACATGCTGCGGTTGAATTAACACCAGAATCAGGCTCATTTATATCTGTAGGATTTCCTGTATGAGAATGACTTGGTGTTCTAAACGCACCTGCAATAACCGAATTTCTATTACCAATAGTACTCCAACATCCTCCATATGTATGTCCATGACAACCCAAAGTTTGTGTATGAGTATGACAACCTTCTAAACCATGATCATGTGTAGTGGCTCCGCCTGCTCCGCCTGGAGCAACACAACTAGCAGAAACTCCTTTTACAAATGTATCTAAACTAGTTATACAACTTGAATATGTTGTAGGAAGACAAGCACTTTTAGTCCAATATATCATTGCAGAAGGAGGAATGTCTTTATTTCTTAAACTAATTATTTGTGTTTTTTTAATATATTTAAATTCTTTATTTATAGGTTCACTATTAGTCGATGCTTGTGTATGAGCTCCAAAACTATCACTGTCACTTGCTGCTCCTGCAGATGCAGAAGTTTTACTATGTGTATGATTAGCAGGAGAACCAGAACTAGCAGGACCAGCTGCACCATTAGCACCAGGCTGTGAAGAAGAGCCTACACTATGTGTATGTCCTCCATCTACACAATGAACATGAGCACCTGTGGATGCATGTGTATGTGCATTAGAACCACCTGTTGTTCCAGGTTCAACACATACAGCAGAAGTTGCTTTAATATATTGACTATCTAAACAACCATCATGAGTATAACCTAAAGGCGGATTTGAACTTTGTAACCATAATATAGTTGAATTAATTGGAACTTCATTTTGGCGTAATGAAAAAGCCATTGTTAACCACTACAACTATTACATAAAATAATTACATCATCATCAGTGATTTTAATATAAGGAGTACCAATTAATTGTTTTTGCATAGACACAATTCTTTCTGTTAATTCTCTTTTAATTGTATGATCAGTTTCTATTTTATGTTGTAGAGCTGCATCTCCACCAGCATTTTTAAATTTACAATCTTCGCATTCATATACAGGAACTTTTTGTGTTAATGGTTCTTCCTTAATTTCTATTTTAAATTCAGTTTTACATTCTTGACATGCTTTTGGTTTAACTCCACCATGATATTGAAAGATATTTCCTACTTCATCTAATTGTTGATGAGCATTTATTGTTTTCCAATTAGTCATATTCCGTAAACCTCTAGTTGTTTTAAAGAAACATTATCATCTGATGCTCCATCATTAAGATAAAATTCTAATGTTCTTACACCATTAGCATCCGCAGAAACATCTATGGTTCCTACTACAGTTTCATATGAAGTGTCTGTAGTAGTTAAATCTAATTCGTCTGTTGGTCCACCATCTTTTTCTACAATAAGATGTGCTGTAGTTCCACCATCATCAGTTTTAATTCTAGCCACAATAAACAAAACATTTCCTGGGAATCCTCCCGTTGGTTCTTTAATCCAATCTATATCTTTAACTTGTGTAGGTGTTGTACCTAATACAGTGACTTCATTAGAATCTGCTCCGATAAATGTTCTAATACTTTGCCATTTATTTGGAGATTCTTGTATCAAAACTTGTGTACATTGTTCTGTTGTATTAAAGAAGTGATCTCCGACATCTAACTCAGAAGGTCCAAGACCATCTCTATCTGCAGTAGTTCCTCTACGAATTCCTCTTTTGTTAATATTGACTTCTGTTATAACATCTCCTGTTGTCCAGCTATCTAGAGTCATTGAAGTACCTCTAATATTGTTTTATATAAAGTCATTTTAGTATAATCTTTTTGACATGCTGCTATTTCAGTATCGATATTCATAATACAATCATTACACATACTGTCTCTTAAATCTTTAACGTGTAATCTCGTTTCTTCCTCTGGTTTTGATAAAGCATCTTCTAAAGTTCTTATTCTAGCCCATTGTAAATTTACCATATATTGAGCATCTTCTTCTGTATCTATTATAGCTCCTCCAACACCTTTCATTCCAGTAAAATTTTTATTTTTCATTTTATCTTCTAAAACAGATATTTGTTTTGCACAATCTCCCATGTTCACATATGATTGTAATATTTTTTTCATTATTCCACCTGAGAAAATCCTACTTGAGCAGTTCCGATAACAAATGGTGTGACAAGAGTTAAAATTGCTGTTCTTTCTCCTGCGAGATTAATTCCTTCTGGCTGATGAAAATCTTCTCCACCTGGTCCAGTAGGTAAAGCTTGTTCATTTCCAGAAGCAGTTAAACCTAATGTTACAGCCCCAGTATCTCCTGATTCTGCTATACGTTTTGTCCATATAGCAATCATTTCATTTTGTTTTAAAGTAGGCAAAGCAAGTGTCAAATCTTTTGACAAACCTTCTCTATTTAGTCCAGCTTCTTCAAATGTAACACCTACCGGAGTTGTATCTTCTAAAGTAATAATTTGTGCTACTCCACTTGCAACACCATCGCCACTACCAGCTGGTTCAAGACCTATTGTACATATCGATGTAATAGGAAATTCATCTATAGTTATAGTAGCACCATGAACAGGTGTAGCGCTTGTATTTTTAATATAAAAACAACGGTATTCTGTTTTAAGTAAAAGAACATCTTTTCTTGCAACATCATCATATAAATTATTATCAACAGCATCTACAACAGCAGTACCACTAACTGCACCTCCTAAAGAAAAATCAGGATTAGTATTTCCTACACCGCCACTTAATTGTAATATCAAAGCCATTATCTTCTCAAATCCTCTCTATGATATCCTTTGGTACATTTTGCACATACCTCGTGTATTGTTAATATTGGACATTTGCATATACCACATTTACAGTGTAACTTCTTTATATTAACATCGTTTGAACATTGATCTGCTGTACATTCATTGCCATAATATAATAAATCTGCACCACATTTAACACATTTCATCGTTTTTTCCTCACATATGGTTTTTGTTCCCATGCAAATATTCCTGCATTTGCTCTCCATTTAACATATGTATCATCTCCAGAAGCATTAAACACAGAAGGAACTCCTCCAGAAGCTGCAGTTGGATCTCCTTCTAAAACACCAACACAAATTATAGTTTCTCTTTTAAAAGTAAATCTTAATTCTTTTAATGTAGTAGCATCTGAGGCTTCAACATCTAAGGTTTTAGGTATAAGCATTGTGCCAATCCAACCTACCATATCATCGGCACTTAGATCATAAACTGCAAACCAATTATCATCAACATGATCAAGACCTCTGTCAGTGTCTGTTCCTTCTGTGAATACAGATATATTTTCTGGTGCTGCTAAATTAAGAGGATTTCCTTTATTGGTATCATCAGTATTTTTTTGATTATAATCAGTTAAGTTTGTATCCGGAGTAAGAGTATTAGATAAAGCAAATCTTTCTTTAGTTGTTTTAAAATTAACACTTTTAGATTGTAATCTTATTCTCATATAAGGCATACCTTTTTTGAAGAAAATAATATAATCAACTGTTCCAAATTTAGCAATTATTCTTATTTGAGAACTATTGAAAGAAGATATAATAACATCCTGTAATACAGCAGCTTTACTTGCAGTATTATTTGTAGGAATAACAGAACCAATAATTTCCCAAGCAGTATTAGCAACATTCCATCCAGAACATTCTATTTCAGGGGTGTCTTTAAATCTCATTCTAAATAAACCATTTTCAATAACTCTATCTCCAAAAAATTCATGATCTTTAGAATAGACTCTTTGCCAATCAGCTTCTACTTCTGTGCCTTCTGTATCAAATATTTTTACAATTGCTTTATCTTTATTTACCATTGGAGTATCATGACCACTAAATAAAGCAGGATATCTACACCAAATAAAATCAGTTTTAACAGTTTTTGAAGGAGTAGCAATATCTGTAAATAATTCATGTTTAATTTTACATTCAGTTAATTCTGCACTTAAATCTCCTTTGAATAATACTATAGGATCTCCTGTAATTCTTTTATAAAGAATTTTTGTTACACCTTCTTCTAAAAATTTTACTTGCCATTCTATAATTTTTTCTCCAGTAGGAAGATCAAACTTAGCTAATATAGTTTCCACACCTCCTCTTGTTTCTTTAACTAAAAATTGAGCAGGTGTAGGCGTAACAGAATTGCCAGATTCAAGATCTAAAGTTAACTTATCTCCATTGCCTAAGTCTTCAAATTCTGTTCTCATACGTTCTACAAATTTTACACCTGGAGTAAATTCTCCAACTACTGCATCTTGTAACTCTGCATGCCCTTGAAAAATAGATTTAGGAAAAAAATATGTAAATGTAGAATGTGTAGCAGTTAATCTTTCTGTAGTACCACTTGTACTAGAATCTCCTGTTAATTCCATTTTACCTCCAGTGAAAACAATAGCAGGATTTTCCAAATTAGTAGATTGTGATTGAGTTATTATACCGTCTTTTGATTCATTAAAATGAGAACCAAGAAGATATGTAATAATAGGAATATCTCCTTCCTTTGTTGTTCTTACATAAGTAAAATCTATAGGATTAAATCTAACTGCTCCTACACCAGTACCCATTTCTAATCTAGTCATTCCTCATTACCATAAGCGTAAATATTAGTAAAGAAATTAAATATACCTGACGCATCTATTTTTCCATCACCATCAGAATCAAAACCTAAATCATCTGGAAGATCTAAAAATCCTGTTCCTATTTCATCATTTTCACCGCTATCAGAACTTTCTACATTACCAAGATCTGCAAATTTAGAAAATGTTATTTTATAATTAAACACTTCATCTGTTCCATCTACAATCATAAATTTATCTTGTCTTACTTCACTTCTTGTTACAGCATACATACCTGTTATCCATGGATCGTCAAAAACATGATCATCTGTAAAAACAAGGAAGTCTGCTGTTTCAGCATTTTTAGTTGCTTCATCTAAAGCTTTTGCTAATGATCTTGGCCAAATTAATCCTTCTAATTGTAATTCAAATCTTGTAGGTTGATTGACATCTGGGTTTGGAAAATCATTTAATGTAGTTACAATCTTTGCTGCTCTAATTGTTCTTTTAGATAATTTTGCCGGTGGTATTGGGAGTTCAACTCCATTAA
>SDBT01003209.1_pt1 | contig 28454 bp, 42 predicted proteins | sample 2277101 | NCBI WGS metagenome assembly SDBT01 (sample SAMN10404973, study PRJNA504765) | marine sediment metagenome | isolation source: marine sediment core GS10_PC15, 103 cmbsf | place: Arctic Ocean: Southern Knipovich Ridge | collected 2010 | reverse complement strand
GTCCCGCTAGGTCCGAGTTGCTGCAAAAACCACCGCCGGCCGAGGTATCCTTCGAATCGCGTTCTGTGTTTGTCGTTGAACGTCGTCGGGAAACCGGTGATTTTCCACCTCGCGACGTCGGCCGACGTCGCCCGCCGAATGCTGACACGATAGACCGCGTCCAACTGCCGCCGAAATTCGTTGGGTCCGCGGGCTTCGTAGTCGCGTTTGATCCGCCGGCAGGGAGGACAATCGACCGACGTGAACACCGTCAGCGCCGGCTTTTCAGCCGTCGCGACGTCCACCCAGCCAGCGCCCAGGCCAGCCAACGCCGCGACAATCAGCCGGCGCGTGAATTTGCCTAGCATGGAAGCCCCCCATGTTTCACCGGGATCGGCCTCTCAAACGCCGCCACGCGTCGGCAGGTCCGCCGCAGCCGGCCCGGGTTGTATTTATCCGGGTAGTCCATCGGCAAACGATGCAAGCGGGCCAACAATTGGAAGCATAGGCTCGAACAAAAAACGGACGCATCATCCGGATACGGGTACCAGTTGAAGAATTTCAGCAACTTCGACCCGCTGAGAAGTGCCCCGCCCAGATCGTAGGGTTGCTTGATCCAGTATTTCTCAACCTGTGATTTCAACAGATCCCGCTCGGATGAATCCAGCCGCCACATCGGCGCCAACGGTTGCACCTCGACGTCGCCCGGGTACATGCCGATCCGTTTTTCGACCGGGTGGACTTGCACGCCCGAAACTGCGATCCCGTGCAATAAACACGGCAGCGGGTATGTTGTGGTCGACTCCACGAGCAACGGGCCGGCCACAGCGTCGATCGTGTAAACCAACGCCGAATGCGAAGGTCCGCGCGTCCAAAACCGGATCGCTTTTGATTGCGTATCGTGCCCGTAGAAATGGAGAACAGCGCCCGGCGAGATTGTGCCGGTTTCGGTGAAATGGTGAAACTGAAAATTGAGCACCGGGCGCGCCTCCGGACGATGCACGACAGCCCGTGCCCGTCGGTCAGCCCCCCCGACTTGTCAACGTGCGTTGTTACCTTGTTACTAACCTTGCAACATTAGGCCAAAACCTCTTCAGATTCAGCCCTCACGAATTCGCTTGACGGTTCGATGTGGAGTTCGTCGACCGGCTTTTTGTACTTCCAGCCAATCGATTTCAGTTGTTCCGCCGTGATCTCGCCGTCTTTGGCTAGCTGCAGCATTTCCACCTTTCGCCATTCGAGCTTATAGCGCACCAACCGAAACAGCTTGACCCCGAAAAGCTCCCGTCGTTCAAACAACCTCAGTAAACTTTCGGCAAAGCCTTCGACCAATTTCGCCAGATAAGCCGCCACCGACGGTCTTTTTTTGACCGGCAGGGATTCCAACATCGGCGTTGATTCGCGCCAAGCGATCGTGCCCGAGGTAAAACGCCGCGTTTTCCCCCGCTCCTCGGCCAGCAGTAGTGCCCGGTTGACCGAGCAAAACGCCTCCAGACCGGAATGAAGCACGTCGCGCCGCTCAACGATGGATTGACGCTTGCGGCCGATTTGAACGGACACGCGCTCATTAAACGACTTTTGTGCCGCCGCCACTTTTGTGAGGAATTCGGCCCGCGCCAATTGCGTCTGATTTTCCAGGATCGATTCCCCGGTTTTGACCGACGAATCGATCCAAGCCATCTCACCGAGCCCGGTTTCCACGTCGGCCATTGATAAACAATCGCCGTCGTCGTTCAGGCGTTTTACCGGGTACTGGTCTTGAGGCGCTACCACTTTCATCATTCCCATTTTGTTGCATCCGTGCAAAAATCGAGAATTCCACGGAGGGTCCCGCATCCCGTAACCTTTGACACGCGAACCGTTTAGCGGTTCGCGTGTCTCCGTTTTTCTTGCTTCGTGCCGTTCAATACCGGACAATTTGTAAAAGCCCCCGCGACCGTTGCTTCCATGCCACGCCGCGAGGCCGGCGCCGTGTTCTAAATCAGTTTGCGGTAATACCAACAGCCACCGCAACCGGGAAAGGCAAAGCCGCATGGTTGCCAAAGGAATTCGCGAGATTCGCCGTCGCCTGGAAGAATTCGGGACGGCACTTGTCGAACAATTCTCGATCAAGATGTCCAGACGGGATAAGCGTTGTATCAAGCACCGGGCCGAACGCTTAGGAATGACACAGTCGGACGTGATTCGCCGTTGGGGTGTGGATTTTGTCGTGGAGGATGAACCCCGCTGGATGGCTCGCGACCCCGAATGGTACTAGCGGCAATTCGTCGGTTTACACCGTGACCGGCAATCTAAGGCGCAGGATCTCTTCCGCCGCTTCGTTCCGCGTTTCGCAGCCGTTCCAGAGTAGTCGTCGCGTGCGCGTCCCCACACGATCGCGCTCGATCCGGCCCACGTAGACATCCTCGGCTCTGTTCTCGCCGTCGACGACGAGATACACCCACCACGTCCCACGCCGCCAGGCCGCTTCTCGGTAATATCTGACAACCGCCCCGCTTTTCAGCGTTTGAATTGACTGATTTCGTGCAACCATCGCAAAGAATACTACTATCGCCCAATCGTTGGCGATCACCTCGGAGGCAAGACCCCACTCCCAGAACCAAAACAGAACACCGTTTCCGACGTCGCTTCCATTAAACCGGTGAAAGAACCGGAGGTTCCCGAACAAGAGGCCAGCGAATCGACGCCTTCGCAGGCCGACTCGAATCCAACGGACGTAGCTTCCACGGTTGACCCTGACGATCACCATAACACCGAATCCATTGATCCAGCGACGGCAACAGAATCAATTCCCCCGGCTCATGTAGCCGAAACCCCGAAGCCCAACGTCGATTCGACAGTCCCGGCGCACGTTCCTGGCTTCTGTTCTGCCAATGAATGGGCACCTTTATTCAAAGTCGCCTTGTCATCATTCCGCCAACGGCTGGAGCGCCTGCGAAAAAAAGCACACAACGGTTTCATCGAAGTCGAAAACCCGAGTCGAGGCGAACCGAAATTTAGGTATTCCTATGAAATGGCGGTCCTTGCAGCAGGCGGTCTCCCAACATCGCCGTGAACATCCAAAAAAGTTGCATTTCCGTAAGTCTTTGCAAAACGGATAGTTAAGACAAACGGTCGCGAACATCCAAAAGCACATCCACAACACATCTTCCGCCACTTCTGATTTACTCTCCGCGTTGAAACTTACCTAACTCATTCGCGGAGACTGTGCTCGTGGCAATTCATTCCTATTTGACCGTCGGTGACGTCGCGCGGCTTTACGGCGTTGCCCAATGGCGAATTCGCAAGATCGTCGACGGCCTCGATGCCGACATCCCGCGCGCGGGTTTATATCGGATGATTCCGCGCGACCTGCTGGATGTGATTGCCACGGAACTCGACCAGCGAGGATGGCTCCCCGCAGAAACCCACTCCAGCAGCCGAACGGGTGCCTGACCAGAAAGGATGCCATGGGCAAGAAGAAACCACACTAGGATAGTTCCCCCGCGTCGTTCTTCGTAAGAATCCCCCGACGAAATCCTGAATAGTAGGAATCCGGGTCGATTTTCGTCGTGATCGTCCGCGAATCCGCTTCCGCGGGCAACTTGACGTATTCCGGCCACCGCACCGAAAACGGCCCGTTTCCGTCTTGTGTGACGTCGACCACTTCCACCGCTTCCCAAGCGCCGTCCGTAATCCTGAAAAGAACCGAGTTCCACGGACAGACGTCAAGGCTTGCTTCCGCTTCGGCAAGCGTGCGATAGCGGGTCTGGTACTGCGAACGTAGGCCAGCCATCGGCGCCAACGCGAACGCCGCTATCGAGCATAGAAAGCCGCGCCGTTTGATGTTCGTCAAATCCATCGATCACCGCCTCTCGTTTGGGTACTGATATAGGTCCTTGCCGTGAGTTCAATCAACAGCATTTTGTATCGGTCGTTTTCGTCCATCACACACCGCCCGGAGGCCCCACAATTCGTATCGCCCGTTCACCATTCCACTCACCTCGAGCGAAATCACTTCCCGCTCATAATTTTCCCCATGTATTCGGCAATCGCCGTTTGCCGTGTCGCATACTGGTCGAGCGCTTCCGCCGCTTTCCACAAGGCATCCTTCAGGGGACTTGGCGGAATTTTCAACATCAAGCCCTTGTAGACGTCGAGCATTTCAAGACACGCCTTCAAGCTGCCCGCCCCGCTTTCATACGTGTAGTGATGCAATGCTTTCACCATTCGAACGCGGTAATCGGCGAGATTCTTGAGCCGAATTCGATCGTCCGCTTGCCCGGCTTCGAGCGCCGCGACGCGCGTCTCCAGCGCTTCCAAACGTTCAGAATGAGCCATTTCAAAAACCTCCTTGTATACCCTTCGAAAACACCTGGTTGCGCACCAAAGCCACAACCCCCGTAGTGCCAAACGCCTCTCCAAAAAACGCCGGCGATTTTGTACACCACTTTTTTCGATCGAGCGCTACACCGAATGTAGCGCTCGCTACACCGAATGTAGCGCTTGAACGTAATCAGATTGCCTCCTCGATTTCCCTGATCTTGGATTCCAACCACGTTCGCAATTCATCGAGTTTGTCGCTGGTTTCTTGCGTCTGTTCAAGCGCTTGCTGCAGTAGCTGCGCAAGAAATTCTTGCTTCGTTGATCGGTCCTGCGAATCAAGCCACTTGTCGCGCTGGCCGTCGATAATCCTTTGCAATCGACGCCTGTCGTCCTCGCTCAGATTCAGATATCGAGACACGATCGCAATTCCTCGAGTTTGTCGCTGGTTTCTTGCGTCTGTTCGGCCAACCGATACAGATCGTAATCCTGCGATTCAAAGCTGCGCCCAAGAATCAAATTCGGCACGTGCACCTCGCTTTTAGATCGACGGCTTCGGGTCCACTGGATGCGATGGATGCGAAACTTCGGCCGATTCGGTCGTGATTCGTTCGCCGATCTGTTTCATGGAAATCGGCCACTCGACTTGCACCGCTTCGCCCGGCTCGAGTTTGAAACCGGTCACCTCCTCGAATTCGTGCGGACAGAATTCGGCCAGAAACGAATCGGCGCTGGCGATCCAATACTGCGCATCAAAAAACTTCCGCAATTTTGGCCGCTTCGACCACATCCGGTAGACGCATTTCTCTGGAGGAGAAAAAAGAGGATTTCGCGACAACCAAACTTCATTGACCATTTCGCGCCTCCGTCCACAACAGACCACCGAAGATCAGCAAACCCAAAACGCCGAGAAACGTGACCAGCACGCGCCCCCCTCCCCTGTTTTCATGCTTTCCCGGATAGCGTGTCATTGTGATTTGTCCTATTCAACCGCGACGGTGCGTTTCAGTTCACGCAACAGCACAGATCGGATCATCGGCGACGGTGAACGTGCGCCGTTGCGCCGGTACAGTCGATGCGCGGGTGTTCCCTCGCCGAATACGGAAAGCGCCAAGCCGTCCAACTCCGGCCCCTCCATGGCATCAAGCGTCGGCCCATGTCGATCCTCGAGCGCTTGAAGCGCTTGATCCTCTTCCGCGATTTCGCGTTGACGGTCCCTGATCTCTTGCTTTTCAATCTCCCCGCGTCTTGCCGCCCCCGCATCGCGTTGAACCCGCGTGAAGGCTTCATTTTCGGGTGTCCACAGCGCCGCGACGTCTTCCCCGGGGATGGCATTGAAAACCCGCTTACGCAGCGCTCCCGGCCCCCACGCGCCCGGCTTACTCTTGGCATGCGCGATCAATTCGAAAACATACGACGGAGTCACACCCCGCTGGCGCGCGTTTTCGATCGCCGGCTCCGGATCGTTGACCCCAAATTTCAAAAGAGCCACCACCACCGCCCGCCACTCTTCCGAAAGGGCAGGCGCGGTCCTTTTATCGGGCGCTGGTGGTGGTGGCTTAAGGGATACTTCAATACAGCTTCTTATAGGGGACGACAATAAGTCACCCCTGGGGTGACTATTTGTCGTGGTAGGGGTGACTATTTGTCGTGGTAGGGGTGACAAATAGTCACCCTCGAATGCCGCGTCCGCCGCGTCCCGGGCATGCTTTCCCGCCTCCGCGAGATCGCGCAAATTCGCCCGCCTGATCCGATATACATTGCAGCGCCGCTTGCCGCGTCCGCCGCCCGGAAAAACGATGATCAACTCCTCTTCCTGCGCCGTTTTCACCGCGCGTTGAACCGTGCGAATCACGCACGACATCTCCCGTGAAAGTGTGGCGTTGCTCAAAAAACAGTCGGTCCCGTCGCCGGCGTGATCGTCGAGCACCCGCAGCAAGTGCTTCACGGTTTGATGTCCGGTCAGTTGCTCCCTGAGAATCATGCGGCGCTTATTGAAAGGAAGCTGTAACTGGATTTCGGGCATTGGTCTCAATCCTTTGAGTTTTTGCACTACGGCCCAGAATTGTCGAGCAATTTCGTACCGTTTTCCCCTCGGATTTTGTCGGCCACTTCCTCCCGATGGATCGGCACACCTTCCGGCGCGTCGAAACCAAGGGACACCTTTTCGCCGACGACCTTGATCACCATCACGCTAATTGCATCGCCAATAATGACCCGCTCGTTCGGTTTCCGCCTCAAAACAAGCATTCAATCGCCTCCATGCATGAAAGAGAAAAACGATCCCGCCGCGCTAACAAAACGCCGCGGGGAATTCCAACCACTCCCGGCCGTCGAGAAGACGCCCGGCCTTTTTTTTGACCAGCCCGCCCCACTGTTTGAAAAAAAACGGGACTTCGTTTGTGGGCACTTTGCATTGGTTTCGTAGCGACCGCACCCAGCTTTTTTGAATTTCTCGCGCCTTCGGCCCGCTTTCGCCGCCGACGATCACCCAATCGATAAAAAAAGGAAACGTCCGGCCCAACTGGATCGGCCCGATCAGAGGTTCCAGCGACAAAAAACGGACCGCCGCCGGCGTTCGGCTCAGAATTGGCGCGCGACGATCGTACCATTCTTGATTCTCAGCACTGATGCCCAGCCACACATTTTTCCAAGGTGCTCTGGACCACGGTAAAAGCCGCTGAAAATTCTCCGGCCGCTTCGAAAGAATCAACCAATCGAGCCACGGACATTTTTGGATCAATTCCCACAGATTCTCGCGTGCCGCTGAGACCGCTTGTCTTAACCGCTGACGACGTTCGTCGACGGGTCCAGGGTATTCGTCGAAACATTCAAAGACGTCGCACATCGAGCCGCAGAACACGCGCCGCCGCTTCCCAGCGCGTTCGGCCGACTTGTTCCAATGGATCGGGTCCTCCCAATGTCTTTCAGAGAATTCGAGCCGCGTCGAACCCTCCCCCCACAACTTGATTTGCGGTTGCCAATGATGCGCGGTTCGTTCCGCGTAACAATTCGCACAACCGGGCGAAACCATCTGGCAGCCCCACCACGGGTTGAAACTATGATCGCACCATTCGATCCCCGTTTTTTGAGCCATTATTGAATCACCTCCGGTTTCACCGTCGACCGGCGATCCCGTTGCACGTCGCCAACGTGACAAACCGCCACAGGCCCGGCCACGCCGTTGAGTTGGCAAACTGGAAACGCTCTCCCGTCGCCCGTGGAAAGCACGTAGGCCGCTAATCGGATCCGCGTTTCGGTCACCGGGCCAGCCGGCAGCGTTCGCCAATACCAAACCACCTCATCCACCGCGTGCCGTGCGTTGAATGACTGGACTTGGTTTCGCGCGTCTTGCAGGCTTTTCGTCGGTGTCAATCTAAAGCGTGCTTTCGATCGCGTCATACCCCCCCCGGGTTGAAAACGGCAGGCGCGTCGGAGTGCACGTCGGCGAGGTAACAGCCGACATTCCGACGCCCCTGCCCGGTTGACGTAAAAACGGCGCGTCGGCTTGGTATGGATGCGTTGGAGACACCCCCCGCGCCGTTACCGGCACCGGAAACCAACGCGCCGCACAGCGTGTGAGACAGCGACAAGCCGTCTCCCCCCCTCTTCGACAGAAAACCGCCGCCGGCCCGGGCCTCCATTGTCGCCCGTGTGCTGTCGGCTTGGGAGAAAACATCCGTGTTGACCGGCGACGGACAGAACAGCGCGCCAATGATGGCAAGAAGACGCGCTACCCCAGAATTCGTAAAAACGCTTGCGGTTGTTCCAGATTTTTGACCGCATGCGCCGCTCAACCTGCAAAGATTTTCAGAGTCCGGCCATCGTCCGGCTCGTCGTCGCCCAGAAACGCCGCCGGTTGCTCCAGCGAAAGGGCTGTTTTGACCATCGTACGATCGAGATTGGCATAGGCTTTTCGTGTCGTTTCTACACTCGAATGATCGAGCATTTGTTGAGCGGCCCCCGGTGAGATTTCGAAGAACGCCGTTCCACAGGATCGCCGTAAATCGTGCGGTTTGTAGAACGGTTGCCGAACCCCCGCCCACTGCTGGATCGTCTCGAACGCTTTGCGAAAATCGGCTTTGACTTTCGGCGCCGGAAAGACCAACTCCCAAGGCCCCTGAATCGTCTGCAGATGCGCGATCACCACGGGATGCAACGGCTTTTTGCTGACCTTGTCGCTCTTTTCGATGGTGGCGTCGAACACGCCCGCCGCCAAGTCTATTTGCTCCCACGCAAGGGACAGCACGTCGCCCCGCCGCAGGCCGATGTTGAATTCGAACACGATAAACGCCCGCCACCAATCGCCCGGATGCAGACCGTGTGAGAGCGGACCGCGTGGCCAGGTCGCCCAATCCGCACAGCGATAGATCGCCGACAGGTTGTCGAAACTGATGTCGCGGACCGCTTTTTCCGGTTCCTTGAGACGCTTGAGCGCCGGTACCTTCGGCATCAGCCCCAAGCCGTCGGGATTGCCCCGCCCTTCCGGCCCCAAGCGATTCAAAATCGCCAAAAGCTGCCGGATTTCTTTGTTGACGGTGACGGCCGCATACGCCTCTTGCAGCAGCGTTTCCCGAAATCCGATCAACGACAGCTTGAAGTTCCGATACCGTTGCGTGTAGTCGTACAGAACTTCTGCCGGCGACGGTAAAGGGATCGGGGCGTTGTTGGCTTTCACCTCCCACAACCGCAAGGTGTTCAAATAACCGTCCACCGTGCGCGGCTTGTCGGCCGCGGATCGGTAGTGGGTCACGTAGGCGCTTCGAAAGGTCATTTCTCGCATGCCGATCTCCGGTGATTGTTCCCAACAGCCGGAATCGGACCTCGTGAACACTTCCGGCGATTAAATTCGCTCGCGTTGCCGCCCCGCCGTGGGCCAAAAAGTCCCGGACATCTAGTCCGGGACTTGTTTGTGCACCTAGTTGTCCACTGTTGAGGGTGGACCGTTTCAGTGCGATTCCGTTCTGATGATCATCCGTGATAGGTGACATCAATGTCCCCAACACCATTTAAGTTAATGGTGCAAATCGGCTACGCGTGAGCCAAAAATCGCCGACGACAAAAAATAGCAGGCATTCGCCTCCATCGATAACGATTGAAGCGATCCGCGAAACTTTTCACTTGATTTCCGTGTGGTTTAGGACGCATATCGTTTGCGTTGCCCCAACTCTGCGAGGTAGTGCGCCAATTCTGAAGCGCTTAAAAACCGGCCATCGATCACGATTCCGCCGCGCTTGCGATCCAGCTTGATTTCGGCGGGTTCTTCGCGGCATTTAACGGCTTTCCTCGAGTGTTCGCGCAACCAGCCGACTTGCGACGCGTCGTCTCGGATCTGTCCGCGATAGAAAACTTGCTGAATTTCCCGGCTCGTCATCGACAGCGGCGGGACCAATCGATAGTCGCCCCCCAATTCCATCACCCGAAAGGGCTTGTTTTCAGCCACGTTTTTCTGATCGGGCATCGGCAAACTGGCGGTTTTTTCCAGCAGTCGCTGTGCCCCCTGTAATGACACGAACAGTTGTGGCACCATCTGGCCGTAGGCGATTTTCCGGATGAACGGCAGCGCCGGGATTTCAATTTCGATTTGCACTCCCAACTCTTCGAGCCGTCGTATTAAAGCGGCCAGACGAACGACGTGTTCGACGCTGATTTCGAGCGACGTTTTTAGTTGTTTTAAGAGTTCAGAGCGGTCGCTACTGGCCAAAATAAAGTCGACTTCACTTTTGAGTTTTGCCGGAAGTTCAATCATCAACTCGCCCTTTCAAAGCGGCATTTGCCGCCTGTTCGATTGCTAACAGTTGACTGGTAAGATTTAAGGCGTTTGAGCCGCGCCGACGGATCTTAAGATTGTTCGGTTCGGTCAGGGCGTCGTACATCGATGACCACAGCCGAAGCCGTCTGGAGAGCGATTGTCTTGTAATGCCGAGACATTGCGCCCATTCTTCGACCGTTTTGGTTTCTCCGTCGAGCGTGACCGTCCTTAAAATTCGCTTCGGCGTTGTGAGGGCGCGTTCGGTTGACCACAGCCGAAGACGCAAGCGGAGCGAACCGCTTTTAATTCCGAGAGATCTCGCCCATTCTTCGACCGTTTTGGTTTCTCCGTCGAGCGTGACCGTCCTGAAATATCGCGCCGGCGTTGTGAGGGCGTCTTCGGTTGACCACTTCCGAAGACGCTCGCGGAGCGAACCGCTTTTAATTCCGAGAGATCTCGCCCATTCTTCGACAGTTTTGGTTTCGCCGTGGAGCGTGACCGTCCTTAAAAATCGCATCGGTGTTGTGAGGGCGCGTTCGGTTGACCACTCCCGAAGACGCTGGATGAGCGTAGGTCTTTTAATCCCCAGAGATCTCGCCCATTCTTCGACCGTTTTGGTTTCTCCGTCGAGCGTGAGCGTCCTTAAAATTGGCGCCGGCGTTGTGAGGGCGCGTTCGGTTGACCACAGCCGAAGACGGTTGTGTAGCGCAGGTCTTGTCATCCCCAGCGATTTCGCCCATTCTTCGACCGTTTTGGTTTCGCCGTTGTGCGTGAGCGTGCGCATTTCCGAGATCGCCTTGAAACCAACAGCGTCCGCGCGGGTGAAGAAAAGCGGCCCGGCCACCGCTGCGTGAGAAAAATTAAACGCAGCGGCGACCGTATGGGTCAGTGGTCACGCCGGGAAGCGATCACTGGACTGAACCTCCGCTTGAAAACTCACCACAGGCCGGTTACAGCCCGCTGACTGGACCGACCATCGCGAACACAACAAACAACTTGTTTGACGTTCGGAGGTCTCGGCCATGGTGAGCAGTAGGCTCAAAAGAAGCGAGTCGATAACTCGTCACGTCAGCTTTGTAACGACGGTCACCTTACCAACTCCCGCGCAGATGTCAAATGAAAACGTACGGAATCCTGGACAGCGCATGGAAAAGGACGGCAGAGCGTTACCGGTTGCTGACGGAGGCGCAGGCCTCTTTGAGTTCCCGTGCAGCCCTCGCGGAACTGCAACTCTACCGTCTTTTGTTTCATCGCTTGGAGCGACGTCGTCTTCTCTTTTTTCGTGGCTTCGATTTCTTCCGTTCTTTCGCCGCCGTTTTCGCCGCTGCCTTCAATCGCTCATCAACAGTGGCAACGTCGAATCGTTCGATCACAAACACGGTGTTCGTTCCGCCTTGCGCCGTGGCGTAGGTCTTGTTCCTGGTGATCTCAAACACGCCATCCAGTTTGATGGATGTGTCATCGGCCAACTTGTCAGTCGGGATCCCCTTGACCCAGACGAGAGTGTTAGACGCCCAGGGGGTCTTGATCAACATCTCGTTGGCGGACACAATCTGCTGGACACGCAGGTCTCTTGATCCAAGCCTTCCGATATCCCCCACCTTCATCTCGTACGTCAGCCAAGCAACGACGTACCTCTTCCCCTCTTCCAGATCGCTCAGTTCTTTTTTCAATTCAGCAATTCGTTTTTTTCTGGTGAGCCGTTGGCGCTTAGCCGCTTTCCGCGCCTTTCGTGGGTTTGCTTGCTCGGCTCTCGTCAGCGCTGGTGGTCGCTTTAGTTGTTGCGTTTCTCGGGTGATCTGAGATTGAATAGATTGGATTCTTTTCTCGGTCGCTTCACCACACCGCTTGACCAATTGGTCGAACTGGTTTGCATCGGCAGCATTTAACGCCGACGACCCAAGCACGAGTAAAGACGCGATCAGCTTCATGATGTGCCTGAAAAAAGGTGAAAAGGCGAGGCCGACGGGACTCGAACCCGCAACTTCCGGATCGACAGTATGAGACTTTCGAACCGTCGACCCCCGGACCACTGGGATTCTATTTGTCAAGCGGCTCGACCGGCTCAAATTGTTCCTCATCCGGGTAGGGTAGTTTTTTGTTGAGCCAATCCTTTCGGCGATTGCAGCCGGTGCATGGCTTGACCTTTCCCCCCGTGAACCACTTGATCCATCGGGCCACCGTATCCCCGAAGCCCCGGCTTTTCTTCGCCGCCTGAAAGACTTCATAAAAGCCCGGCTTGTCGTGACACTCCGTCCAACGCACAACGGACATGGATCGTCGATGCGTTTTGCACCAGCCGGCGACGTCGCACCTGCAGTCCGTTTTTTTCAGTTGCATGGCGTCGGCTCAATTGTGATCGTCGCCGGCCAGCCGAGGCACAGCGCGTCCGGGACCGGGAATTTGGTTAAAACGTTGGTCCCCGTACAATCGAAATCATCCTCCGGAATGTCATACAGCGCGTTGAAGATCCCCGTGCCGAACGCCTGCGCTGGCAGCAACCACCAATAAAATTGGTGCAGCCCCCCAGACTCTTGCTCGCGAAAAAAGAATTGGTAAGCGGGTGGTGGAACCCCGGATCCGCACCACGGGATCAGGCCCGGCGTTCGCCGCCCACACGTTGGATTTGGGGGAGGTTTTTCAATATACAAGAGTAAATCCTTGAGAATAAAAACGCCATTCATTGCCGCGCATCCCTTACAGACCCCATTGGTCACCCCTGCGACGACGAATTCAAAACAGTCCTCGAGTTCCCCATTCGGGCAGGCATCATTCAGACAGTCAGAGACCGTCGTACATCGGACGATCAAGTTTCCCCATTTGCCGCCCTCGAAACAGAATACGCCGGCGTTGAACGTCTCCTCGAACGTGATCGCCACGTCGGTTTCCTCGCGGATTGACTCACCGTCCTGCAAAAACGAGATATCGTAGCTCCCGGCGCCTTCGGAACTGTCGGCGATCCGGATCTCCAATAACGTGGTCGCGTCCGGCCCCGACGTCCCCGAAAAGACAACCCGCCCGCCGGTCGATTCGCCGTCGTCGCCCACGTTTTCCCGCACGAATTCCCCGGAGGCCCACAGCACCGAAAACGAAACCGCCCCGCCGATGAAAACACCGGTTTCGACGGATCCGGTCAATTGTTCGACGTTACTTAATGCCCGCAAAAACAGATTCTCAAGTTCTGCCGGTGACGTGACCGGCAGATAAAAACTGCCCGAAGCCACCGGCGATCCGTTGGTCACTTCAAGAACCGAGGCATCGACCGTGAATTTCGGGCGCTCCGAGCTTCCGCTGAATTCCTTCGTCGTCCAACAAGCGGGCGTAATTCCAGCCCAATGACTTGTGAAATTACACCCCGCTGATTGCTCGCCACAACAAGCCGCACAGCCCCAGACGAACAACGGGACCACGACTATTAACGCCAACCACCACATCATCGAAATCCCCCTATGCACAAGGATCCGCCGTCACTATTTCCCAGCCCCGGCCGATGAAAGCCAACAGCACCCAAACACCGCCTGAGAGAAGGACAAACCGGTTCAACGCGTCAAGCGTCTCGCCGGTTGCGGTTTCGGTCCCGTGCGGGCCCGCGTACAGATCGACCGATTGGATCGCACCGACGGCGTGGGAGCCCGACGTTTTGCCAAGCAAAAAACCACCGCCCGCACGCCCGCGCGTGTTCGTGCCGGGTACGTTGACCGTCGGTCCCGTTCCCTCCGCCATTTTCGTTTGGTCGGTGATTCGTTTCGCGCCCCGTGCGTCGAACCCGTGGACTCGATCCCGAACCGTCATACTGTCAGCCCCAATAGGTTGAAATCGATTTCGTCCTCAGTATTCCAAGTGGTGTATATGGCCGCTGCCGGTAAGTCCCCGGATTTGATCGGCTTGCCGGCAGCGTCGATCGGCACCGGTTCGGTGAGTTCCTGATCGTTGCAATCCTTGATCCGGCGAAATTCCCCGTCACAATCCCCACCGCTCACACGTTCCAGATAGCCCATTTCCAACACCTCGGGTTGCCAGCCCCGCCGGTTATATTCAAATTCGTAGTGGACTTTCCAATACGAAACGCCGTTCTTGAATTCCTCGACCGCCGTGATGTCGTTGCACCGCACTTTCCCCGGCGCTTTGCCGGCAAACGTCAGCGAATTCAGCGCCCCCACGTAGCTGTCAGCGGTCGCGTCGTCAAACGTGGGTTCATTCATGTCGAATTGCATGATCGAATTTCGAACCGTGCGCATCAGGGGCGGGTCATACGGCACGCCCGCTTTGTTAAGAATCGCCGTGCCGTCGCGATCCTTCGTCGCCGGCACTTCGTGTGAAACCGTCCGCCACTGTCGTTTCACCGGTTCAGAAAGCGGGTTGTCCTCATCCTCTTCGGCTTGATCCTCGGTTTCGTTGGAATAGTTCACCGTCACGCGCCACCGAAGCGGGTCCGCGTCGAAATTCTTCGGGCTTACTGTTTGAACGCTGAGGAGGTCCCGGGTGGGGTGTGGATCCCACCGTTGGGGAAGTAGCGTGGAGTTTGCCACGTCGTAGGTGTCGTCCGCCTCATCGTCGGTGAGTGCGATGAAGACTTTTGTATCGGTCAAATCGTTCTTTGTGTTGAGCGATCCGCCGCGTCCTTTATATTCTTGCGTGACTAAAACTACCGTCATTGTGGGATCCTTCCCGTCCGTTGGGGCATCCTTCCCCGTCCGTTCTCAAATCAGCGCAACCGCGCGACCGTCGTTAGAATTCGACCAGCGCCAATTCGGGCGAATCCGCGGTCTGGCTGGCGATCGTTTCTAAAAACGCCGTCATCTTGCGATTGAAATCGACCAGTTTCTGGGAATTCTTCGCCGTCTTTTCTTCGGGCTTCTTTTTCGATGATCCCAAAATCGCTGCATTGATGGCCGCCGCCGCGCCGCGGGATCCACGAGTGAGCGCCGCGATCCCCACGTTCTTTTCGAATTGCGGGTCCTTCTCTTTTTCCTTTTTCAGTCCGGCCGCTTGCCGCGCCCGTTCCTGCAGTTTTTTGAGTTGTCGTTGGAAAGTGTCCTCAGTGAGCCCCGAGAATGGGTTGAGCTTCAAAGCCTGCAGTTTCTGCAGATCCTGTTTGAATTTTTCCATCGGTGTCCGCGTGCCTTCGAAAATCGACTTGGCAGCAGCCGCCATTTTTTTGAATCGCTCCATTCTGCTATCGAAAGCGCCCCGCTCGCCGGCGGTCTTCGCCGCTTCTTCGGCCGCTGCCTTCGATCGTTTTTTCAAGTCGTCGATAAACGCGTTAATCTTTTCAGAGGGAGGCGCTTTCGATAACTCAGCCCGAAATTCCGCGAATTGCTCGCCGGAAAGTTTGTGCAAGTCCTCGGCGACGGCTTTCAAGGTGTCGCCGAATTGGACCTTGAACCCCGGCAGCAGGTTCAAGACCGATTGGATTGCCTTGCCGACGGTCGCCCACACCGTCACTTGTAGCGCCGCCAGCTTGGTGACGACCGGCCGCACCGCCAGGAAGCCCAGTTTCAGCGTGTGGACCACGTCAGCCACCAGCGCGATCCCCTTCCCCGCGAACCCCATCGCCGCTCGAATGAAGTCCCCGGCCGTTTTTCCGCCGCCGCCCATCTCCGTGATCTTGTCGGTTAGCGCCGTAATAAACGGCGCGAGTTCGATCGCCACCGTTTTTTGGATCCCTGAGAACATGGATTGCAGCCGCCCCATCGCGTCGATTGCCAGTTCCGCTTTGGCCGCGTCGACCGGCGAAACCGTCACGCCCAGTTTTTCGGCCTCTTTTACAAACGCGTCGATTCCGGCCCGGCCTTGTGCCAACAGTGGCAACAGCCGTTGTCCAGTCATTCCGAACAATTCAAACGCCGCCGCCCCGCGTTCGGCCACCGTCGGCAGTTTGCTGATATCGTCGGCCAGTCGGCGGAATTGCTCACCGGCATCCAGCCCGACAAGAGATTTCGCCGACACTCCCAGCGCATCCAGCCGACGCTTTCCGGCGCCGGTTTCGTCCGCCGCCAGCGCGACCCGTCGAGACATCCGCAAGAGCGCCTTGTCCAACAATTCAAAATCACCGCCGGTTTGTTGAGCCGCGAACCGCAACCCGCCCAAATCTTGGGTGGTGATTCCGATCTGCCTCGAGAGTTTGGCCGTTTGCTCGATTGTTTTGAGCGCTCCACTCACCATCCCGACGAACTTCGCCGCCCCCAAAGCCGCCGCCAGCCCGAGAAACAACCCGCCCATCCCGCTCAGTTTGCTTTTCACAAACGAAGCAAACTTGCCGACGGTCCCCCGTGCGGTCTTGAACCGTTGCGCGAACCCGCCCGTTCGAGCTTGTAACGTCACGGCGAGATCCGCTTTTCCGGCCATGTTCTATGCTCCTGCGTTATGAATCGCCGCGATTTGCCGGCAGCGTTCGATTTCTAAGAACGCCTGCGTTCCGTCAATCAAGCCGTCTTCGTCGTCGTCGTCGTCTTCTTCGTCGGCCAGTTCCACGAACGGCAAAAAGTGTTTCAGTTCATAGGCGTCGGAATCATCCGAGTCCATCAACAGATTCCCCAACGCGACCCCTAGCAACGCGCTTCTGATATCTGCCCGCGCTGCCCCGATCGGTTCCAGTTCATTAAAAGCGATCCAGCCGTTGAGGATCCTTCGGTCGATCTGGGACAGCCACGCGTCGACGTCGTCGATTCCCCACTCGAGCGCCAGCCGATAGGCAAACCGCAATCGGGGATTGTCAATCAGCTTTTTTTTAGGTCGTCAATCTCCTCTTCCTCTTCCCCGATGCCGCACAGCTTCCGCGCCCGGGCATAGATGCACATCGACAACGGTGCGGACATCGCCCGCAAGTAGTCGAGATCCTCCGGCCCGAAGCGAAGCCCGCCGTTTTCATCGACGACCGTCATCATCACCAACAACGGGCGCATATCCTTCAGCCGATCGTTTCTCGGTTGCCCCTTGGAATCGCAAAAACGCGTTTCGAATTTTGCATATTCCAATTCGCTGAGAGATTGAATCCGGCAGCGCATACCGTTTGGCAACGGGAATTCGTCGTAGGTGCGTTGCGCCGTTTTCTCGACGTTTTCGCGTGACAGAAATTCCACCGGCTTGGGTTCTGCTTCACCATCCGGCGCGTCGTAGGTTGGCTGTCCTTGTGCGGTCATCCGTGAACCTCCGAAAACTGGTAATAATGTCAGCCCGGGCGCTTCCGTACGCCCGAAACAATCAACCCGCCACAAGGACGATCTTGAATTTCGCGTCGACGTCGCTTGAGGAAACGTCGATATCCTTCGCCCCGGCCGCGACGTCTGGCAATTTGTCGTTGAAGAAAAACGCCGCTTCGTCGTCCGCGTCAAGACTGATTTCACTCGTCGCCGAGCCAAAAATGCCGTAGCCGTTGGAGGCACCGACATCGAATTTGAGCGCCGCCGTATTCGCCGCCGCCGCCTTGATGTGGATCAATTGAACTTTCAGCCCCGTGAAATCGACATTCGGCAAGACGGCCCGCACGAGCGCCGCCAGGTCCAACGTCACCGCGCCGCCCGACAACGTCACGTCGTCGCCCCACGCCTTCGTAACGGGTGGACTCGTGGTCGCTGTCAACGTCGGCGTGGCAACGCCCGCGCCGTTGATCTGAAACAACATCGGGACATCCGCCGCCAGATCTTCACTCAGCGCCAACGTTTCCGTAGCGTCAACTTGAAATTTATAAACCGCTGAAACGCCCATTAGTTGGCCTCCTTGCCAAACTGGCAGCCCTCAGAGGCCCTGTATCGCGTTCGAATCCCGAACGCGATACAAAGCCCGCCCGTTGTTAAACCTTCGTTTTGTCGTCGTCGGCGACAGCCGGCGCTTCCAAGTCCGCGTTCGCATACGCTCGCTGCAGATCGTCGAAGTGTTTTTTCGCCGCTTTTTTCTTCGGCGGTTTCGACCCCATCAGAATCGCGATCGCGTTCTTGCGTTGCGCTTGGTGCTCCGCGTATTTCGCTTTCGCTTCGCTGTCGAACGGTTCGGCGACCGGTGGGGCGTTCATATAACCCCAACAGCAGAGCCGATGCGCCGACGGGTGGTCGATGATCGTCCCCCGCGGGTGGATGACCTCGCGCGGGTTGTCGTGCCCGGCAGGTCGGCCAGAGTCGAAATAATAATTCGGCCCGGCTTGATCGCTGTAGAGTTTGACTTTCATGCCTGAATTCCTTTCCTGCGTTCGTGCGCTTCCGTGCGCCGCCGCCGTCAAATTAGGTTGGGTAAGTCACCACACCATCAAGCATGCATTCACAGTCGGCCTTGAGGTATTCGCCTTGCTCAATTTTTGGGGTGGCTTTGGTGACGGTCGCATTGAACGGCCAGACCGTTGCGCCGGTGTCGGAAAAAATGATCTTGAAACCGGTCACCACCGGCGTTGCAATCAGGTCGGTCAGCGCCTGAAAAGTCGCCGCCACCGGATCGAGATACATCGAAAACGAAACGCCGCCGCCCTTGACCCAGCCGGTTGGCTTAACCGGCACGCCGTTTCCAACGACATCCAACGTCGGCAATTCTTGCGTCAACACCTCGCTGTCCGGTCCATCGATGCTGATGTTCTGCGCAATTTCGGTATAGACCGTTGCGATGTCAATTTGCAGCGCGGTCCCTTTGCTCACAACCAAAGTCATAATCTCGACCTCCGTCTGTTCGTTATGAAAACCCGCGCGCTACGCCGGCACAGATTCTTGATAAAGGACGTCCCACGTCCCTTCGAAAAACCACTCACGTTCGTCGGTTCCAGGTTTCACGAGAACCGATCCGCTCTCGGTGTCGGTCCGCGTGATTTCGTCGATCGTCACGCCCGCCGAGATCCCTTTGAAATCGGCCAAACTCAACTTGAGCGCGTCATCCAACGCCCGCGCCTCTTTTTTCGTTTCCGCCAGACAAAACGTAATCATTTCCGCTTTGACCGCTCCGGACAGACCGGAAAGATCGTTCGCGTGTTGCTCCCGGTCGATTTCGATCACGATCGCCGGCAGGTCGTCGCCTTCGGCCAATTCGTCGGGACGAATCCGCGATCCCACTAAATCGGTGACAGCCGACTCGAGCAACAATTTTTGACGGATTGCCTCTTCGATGCTCATTTGCCTTTGTTCCGTTCCTTTTTCAGCCCGTCGCGAATCACTTTCAGCATAATTTTCTTAATCGCCGAGCGGGCCCGCCGAAAACCACGCCTCACAAACCGATCGCCTTTAATCTTTCCGCGGGCCGCTCCGCGGAAGAATCGCTTTTTCGTTCCCAGCGCAATGAGATGAACATGCCTCGCGACCTTGTTTTTCTTCTTGCCAACTGTCAGCCCGGCCTTTGCTTCGTGGATCTTCTTGCTTTTGTTCCGCGCGTTTCTGGATCCGATGGCCTTCGTGATTGTGGACCGCTTATGAACCCGCCGCTGTTTTCCTCCGGCCGCCTTGAGCTTTTTTCCGCGCAGCCGCTTGACCTTTGTTTTCACCGGCCCGACTTCTGTTTTTATAATCTTGGCAATGTGCTTGACCGACTTGCCAAGCGCCTTTTTTGACAGCTTGCGAGCCACCGGCCCGCCAATCCGCTTGAGCCACCGATCCACCTTCCGTTGCCCGGTCAAAATTGGGGCAACCATTTATTTATACTCCGTCACGTCGAACGTGATTTCGACGTGCTTATTGTCCCGGTCGTCCACTGCCATGATGTCGAAGATCCGATCCTCAAACGTGATCCGGTGTTCCGTCGTCACCAGCCGCGTTTCCGTGTCCGCATGCATCCGAATACGGTGCGTTGCTTCCGGGTGGATCTGCAGGTTTGTCAGTTTCTCCGTTCCCGATACTGATTTGATTCCACACCACCGGCCCAAGAACAGACCCCACGCCGGCACTTTTTGACCGTCCGCGTTCTCAACCGGCGTGTTGACCTCTATTTTTCCGAGGATGTCATACATCCAGCCCGGCCGCAGTTGTGGTCTAGGCATGCTTGATCCCCCACCTCGCGCCGTACATCAGCGATTCGTAGGCTTTGGCGATCCCGCCGTCATTTCCGTCGATCATTGTTCCCGCGTTCCAATGCCGATCGCTGATCAGCAGCGTCAACGCTTGCCGGATTTTATCCGGCAGTACGCCGACGAAGTGCGATCCAGTCCCCAGGCCCGTCACGTCGACCGCCGCCCCGCCCGACGTCAAGGATAATTTGCAGGTATCGCCGGAGGTCTCCACGATGAAATAGTCGATCCGGTTCGACAGCCCCGCCGGCAGCGCCCCGCCGGAATTCGACAGCCGTACCAAGAGGCCGTCCACCGGCGTTTTGCCTTGCCAGGTCAGCACCTCCGTTGATGCCACCACCGTGAACGGGACGAGATGCCCTATTTTGGCCCTCAGCGTGACCGCTTTATGTTGCTTTCGCGTGGATGGCCAGTCGACGCCCCAAGCCACCGCCACGCGTCCCGGTTCGCTTGTGGCATCGACGTCGTACGAAGCAGCCGCGAATGTTTGCTGGACGCCGTCTTGATCCACGTATTTGAGCGATTCAATCAAGTCCAAGGGCGCAATCGGAATTTCGATGTCTCGATTTCGCTTGGGGAATCGGTCAAGGTGAAAGTCGACCGTCGAGATCACCAATTGACGTACGGTGTCGGTTTCAAGCCGATCCCGCGCTGATGTGATCCACCGGTCGAACGCCGCGTCGAGATCCGTGGACAAGTAGCGCAGGTCGGTTTTGATCTCCTCCCGGTGCATCGGTTCGGCAAAGGGTGCCGTGATTATTTCGATTGTCACGCCGCTTGACTCCAAACCAGAGCCCAGAGTCGAGAACCCGGCTTATGCGGTTCCTTCCGCCGGAGTCACCAGCTTAATTTGAGAAATGATCCGCGCGTCTTTGGTGACCGGTTTCGTTCGCGGCCGATAGAGTTCGGCCACCACGCCGTCGATCACCGCGTTTGCTGTTCCCCGTTCGACGACAGCCCGCACCCATTTTTTGGTAGGCCGAAAGACATCACAGATCAGACAGTCTTGATCGTCCGCGTCCCCCATCGCCGCCGTCTGGGAAGCCTCGAGATCAGACCACGCATCCGCCGATCCGTCGTCGTCGGACGCCTGCAGTTTCATCGTCGTAACTTGCGTTGCCGTCAGCACGCCGAAAAGTGCCGTGAACCGCACGCAATCGAAACCGGTGCAATCCACTCCGTCAGAGTTTTGATCGGTTGTGCCGGCCGCCACCGCGTTCATGACGCGTTGCGTTTTGATCGCGTCGGTCAGATGTTCAGACATGTTTATCAATTCCTCCGCTCGTTTAGGTTTTTCGTTGGGTCCTCGCCACCGGAAAAATTAGCGCGATTCCGGTTGTTCGCGCCCGCCGGTTTTCGGTTTCGGTTGCGGTTTGTCGGCGGTCTCTGGCTTCGGCTTTTGAATGCCGCCGCGCTCGAGCAAAAGTTCCGCGTTCTTCTCGGTGACCACGATTTTTTGCCCGGGCATCCCCTCGCAACCGGGCATATGGCAGATATGGTTCAACGTGACCGGCACCGTTTTTTCGTCTCGATCCTTCGCCATTGTTCCGCGTCCTTGTGTCTTGGGTCGTGATTGACAGATTGGCAGCCCTCAGAGGCCCTGTATCGCGTTCGAATCCCGAACGCGATACAAAGCCCGCCCGTTTATGGCGCCTGTTGCAGGTATTTGACCGGCGCCGTTCCCGCGTCCAGTAAGTTCCCATCGGCCCGCTGAAAACCGATGAAGCCTTCCTGATCGTTGTCGGCATACCGTTCGACCAAACGCCGCAGCCGCAGCGTCTTGACCTGCCGGATTTTGTACTTTTTCAGGTTGCCGAAAATCATCGTTCGATCGTCCGCCGCCACCGTGGAGGACATCGCTTGATTGACCGCAAACCGCCGGCCGTTGATCGTGTCCGGCCCGCCCTCTCGGAGGTTGCTTTGGAACAGATAACGGTTTTGAGAATCCTTCAATTTTCTCAAAACCAAGAGGATGTTGTCGTGGAACATGTACACCGCGTTTTGGTCCCTATACGCAGGATCTACAGAGTGTTCCAAGTCGATGATTTCATCCGAAACAATCGCCGTCGCGCTCGCCGCGGTGACTCCAATCGACGCCGAATTCATGATCCCGTACGGAGTCGCAGCCCCGCTGCCGGTCGTGTATTTGGTGTTCTGGATTCTTCCCAGGCGCTCACCGATCCAGCCACCAATAATTTGTGCCAGATTGAAAGCCGAGTCGTCCAAAAGTTCCGACGGCACTTTGATCAGCTTCGATGAAAACTTGTGCGCACCGAAGAGAACTTGACCGAACGTCGGATCGACGCTTGTCCCGATGGTTCCCTGTTCGCCAACTTGCTCACCGGTGTTTCCGGTGTCGTCTGCCGTCGGCCACGGAAGTTCCCCGCCGCCGTCGGTCCGCATGATCTCCCCTTCCACGAGCATGGGACCGAATGCGAGCATATTTATCTCGAGCTGATTGATGAAATCGGTGGGAACGGTATAACCACCACTTCCACCGTCGACGGCCGACAGATCACGCCGTTGCGGGTGCTGGGAGCGCATTTCGCGCTGAAGCTTTGCCACGTCGTGGCTCCGCGCCAAGCTGATGTCCAGGTTGCGCCGGTTCGGGTTCAGCCCGGTCAGCGTGCAGGCTTCCTGTTGCTTGTCGGTCAGGTCCTCGCCGCTCTGCGCCCTGAACCACGCCTGCAGTGCCAGGCCTCGCGTTTCTTCGGAATCGGGATCCAATCCGCCATCGGGCTTGCCGCCGTCCCGATCGTCGCGCCCCGGCTTTTCAATCGGCGACGTTTGCTCCAATTGGACCGCCTCCGCGCGTTCCACCCGCTCGATTTGCTCCGATTGCCCGTCATAATCGGTGTTGCAACCGAGCCATTCCGCCTGATCTTCCGCCGTCCAGTCGTGCTTCTCATCGTTCGACCGATCGGCCAAGACTTGGATTTGCTTCGCAACCACCGCCCGCTTTTCTCGGAGTTCCTTCGCTGTAATCGGCATTTGATTCGCCCTCGCTCGCTTTCGATTTTTCTACGCGTGCAAGCTGCCAGAGCCGCCGATCAAAAAAATTAACCGGCATAAACTCTGGCAACCCTCACGGATGACACACGATGTTGATCGCACGAAACCTGAGAATTGCGCCGAGTTCGCGCCGGTTAGACAGACGAGAATCTCCGCAAAATGTCTTCTTGAGCCAGGGAATCTAATCGCCAACGCCGGCCGCGTCAATCAGAGATTTCAATCGATCGCGCTCTCGTGGCGATCCGCCGGCGACGGTTTTCGTCCGCGGCTTTCGATAACTTCAAGTCGTTCAACCACTTATCGCGACTTTCGAAAATTTCAGTTTTGTCGGAGTCACGGAGTCCGGCCGTCGTCCCTTCGTAGGCGGGAAAGACCACCGGGCCGACTTCCCACAATTCGACCTCCTCGATTTGCCGAACGTAGGTGATTCGGTCCTCATCGTCGATTTCCTCGACCCAAACTTGCCGCCTCACAACGAACATAATGGAACTGCCCGACAAGTCCCCACGCACAATCGGCGCAAGGACGGAGTCGCGGATCAGTTGCGTATCGGGCGCCAAGGTTTCGTAAATCAGCCCGACGTCATCGACGCTCAGTTTCAGCGTGTCGGCCTTGTTTCGACCCAGCACATAATTTGAGTCGTGATTAAAGAGGGATCGCACGTCGTCCTCGAGAATCGCCCGATCGAAACTTCCGGGCATAATCCTTTCGACCATGTCCGGCCACAGCCGGTATTCGGTCCCCTCGGCATCGTCGGGGTTGTAGAACACCGCACCGTAACCCGTGATCGTCTTTTCATCGTCGCCGCCTTCGGTCGCCGCCCGCGTCTGAATCCGGACGTCGGAAAGCTTGTTAAGCAGCGCTCTGCAAATCTTGTTCGTCATTTTTCAACCTTTCTATCAAGCGTTTTGCATAATCAGCCGGCGCCGATTCTGACAATTCATCGACGCACTTTTTGACCGCCGCGGGGAATTCCGCCGGCGTTGCCAAATCATAGATTTCCTCGAGTTGAACGCGGATTGCATCGAACAATTCATCGACGATCTGACGCGCAAAATCATCACTTTCGACGTCGCCGGCAGCCGCCGCCGCCGCCGGCTCGACCATCTCCCGGCAGATCGAAACGTTTTCCTCGGAAAACCCGGCCAGAAACGCCGGAAACGCTTTCGACCGTGTCGCCGCCCGTCCGGCCTTGTGCGCAATTCGTCGACAGACCCGACGCAAACTATCAATCAATAATCGCTCGTGCGCCATCGCGTGCCCAGAGCCGCCCACGTCGTCGGACGACTTCTTGTCCTTGTCATCGCCCGACTTGCCCGCCGGCTTCATATTCAGCGGATCCAGGATCACATCACCGCCGTCCACCGGGTTCAGATTCTCCCAGCCGCGGACCTCATTCATTTTCAAGAACGGACGCCCACCGAGCCCCAGCCGATAGAACGCGCCGCGCTTCGACAGATCGCCGCGCACCAACGCTTGCCGCCGATACTCAAAAACGTGCGAATCGGTGCGTTTTTGTTCTTCCGTCGCCAACTTCTCTCGAGCTTCTTGCTCCCAATTTACGAGCCAACTGTCGAGCGCGTCGTCAAGGAAACTTTGGTTCTCTTGCTCGAGCGAATTGTAAGACGTCCTGCCCTCACCGCCCAATTTGTGCACAGGCAATCCGAGCCAATTGGCTGCGCTCACAATGTCGAATTTTCTCGAGTCAATAAGCTGCGAATCACGCGCGTTGATGCTGAACGGATTGACCTTTGCCCCGTTCTCTAAAATGGCAACTTTGTGGGCGTTTTCGATTCCGGAGTGCAGCGCTTGCCAAGAGTCCTTGAGGCGCTTGAACGCCGGTTCTTTCATCGTCGACGGCACTTCGATCACCACCGACGGTCGGGCTGAGTTCTTAAAATAACGGGCCGCGTAACGCTCAGAGGCCAACGAAAGCCCGATCGAATCCGCCGCCAGCTTGATCAAGCTGTAGCCCGTCATACCGTCCCAGCCCAAACCGTGGAGATGGAACACATCTTCGGCTTTCAGCTTTATCATCTCGGAGCGCGTGTCGCCCGGTATGTCTGTTTTGATCGTCGTCACGTAACGCAAAACGCCGTTCACGCGAATCGGCCACGTCGCATCGGGCAAAAGCGGGATCAATTCCCGCGGGCTTCCGTCGCCGTTTCGTACGATGTACGCGAACCCGCCACCCATCAGGATCGCATGCGCTTGAAGCGTCATCTTGAAGACGTAGGCGGTTTGTTCGTCGTTGGCTTTGTACTTCAAAAGCCGATAAGCGGGATGCGTTTTCGCGTCTCGCTTCCCGTCGCCGTCGCGTTCGTGCACGATAAACGGCAATTTTGCCACAGCCGTTGAGATCAGGGAGACGCCCCGGAAGATGTGGGACGAATTGAGCGCCGTTTTTCGATTGACCCGGACGCCCGAATGGCTCGACTTGCCCGCGCCCTGCATATCCCAGGCCCAGTCATCGGGATCGGACAGTGGCGTCGACGGATTTTCCAAACCACGGCGAAGTCCGCCAAATAAATAATTAAACATTCTGGGTTCCTTCCCACACACACCGGGCATCTTGCCCGGTCTATTTTCCCTCACAATTCGGCGGTCGAAATACAATCACCGCGCTCGGAAATGGTGCCGAATTTGCCGCACCTTGGAAGCGCAGCCGGCCACGCAAAAACCGAATCTCCGAGGACCGCACAACGTAAAGATGCCACCATCGCGTATCGGTTCGGGCCGGCACCAGACAAACCACGAGCGCGCCGTTTTGCGCCGCGTGGAAGGCTTTTCGCAGCCAGCGTTCCATGCCTCGACCGTAGGGAGGATTCAACCAGCAGACGGAATCCCACGGTTGCGTCAGCCCGTCATCCTCGACCGTAAAGAACCGCCTGCATTTGGCGTTTTCGGCCGACGCGCAGACGTCGAGATCGAACCGAAATTCGGCGTTGAGCCCGTCGAATAATTCTTGCGGTGTTTCCCAATCGGTCCGCTTCGAAGCGAATAGTGCCGCGCTAACCATCGTTTTCGGATCCTTCCGTTTCTTCGTCGTCCACCGCGTCTGGCTGCCGGCGAAGCGCCGCCGCCGCGATCGCCGTCGCCACCATCGAGACACCCAGACAAACCAACGCCGTCGGAGGGTGAATCCAGCAGATACCAGCCAGCACGAGCACCACGCCCACCCAGCCCGTTGCGTCGATCACTTGTCCGCGTTCCATCGCGCTTCCCTTCGTGTTCACATCACCAAAATCCCACGTTTGTCGTATACGCTCTCGGTGTCGCCTTCGCCCAACATCGCCCGCGCCACGGCCATGATCGCCGCTACGATCCCGTCGATCTTCCGGACGTCGTTCGGCTTCGGTTTCACCGGCTTTTTGTTGTTGTTGTAGTCGGTCGAAATTTGAACGTGCCCCGCTTGCCAGCTCAGAATTGGGTGATGATTGTGCCGCACGAATCCGCCGAGGACACACCGTTCGAATTCCGACGTCGGCCCGGCCATGATCGACATGTTTTGGCCAAATTTGACCCGTTCGAATCCGTCCTCTTCCAGTTGCTGAGTGAGCATTTCTGCGTTCCAAGGATCGTACGCGATCTCCTCGATTTCAAATTGCTCGCCGAGTTCGTTGATTTTCGCCCTCACCGCTCGATAGTCGCAGGTATCGCCTTCGGTCAGCGTGAGCCAACCCCGATCGGCCCACCCGAAAAAATCCACGAGTTGCCGATAGCGTTCGGCCGCGGATTCCGGCATCCAAAAGTAGGGCAGTAGCTTGAACGTTTCCCGGGCTTCGTCGGGGAATGCCAGAACCAGCGCCGTCATGTCTGCCGTTTTCGACAAGTCCAAACCGCCCCAGCATTTCGAACCGCGCAAATCCGCTTCCTTGAATTCGTCGCCGCAGTCGTTCCAATTGTTTTCACGCAACCACGGCTTGGAAGATTTCAACCAGATATTGAGTCGATAGCGCTTGAATTGCGGTTGATTGCTGGGTGTGGCGATCGCGTCGGCGACGTCCTCCTTGAACGTCTCGGAGTTGATCGTCGTTTTGAAACTTGGGTTGGCTTGCTTCCACGTCTTCGGCTTCGTCCAATCGCAATCCGGCTCCGCTTCATACACGAGCGCGAAAAACGAATCATCAAACGTCAGCCCGGCCATGATCGATTTCGCTTTTTCGTATTGCTCAAAACAGACCGATTGCGGATCGTCGCCGGCAGTCGTGATCACGAATTGCAACGGTTGCGCACGCGACGCATAGCCATACTTCAGCGTGTCCCACAACGCCCGTCCGTACCAAACGTGCAATTCGTCGAGAATGGCACAATGGATGTTGAGCCCTTCCTTCCCCTTCGGCATGGAAGACAGCGCCCGATAGAAAGACCGCGTTTCCGGATACGAAATATTCTTCGTCGTCCGGTTGACTCCGAGGACTTCCGTGAACCGCTCCGAAGCGTCGACCATATTGATGGCTTCGCCGTGAACGATTCCAGCTTGCTCCTTATCGGAGGCCGCGGAATAAATTTCGGCGCCGCCCTCACCGTCGGCGCACAGCATGTACAACCCGATCCCACTGGCCAGCGTCGACTTTCCGTTTTTCTTCGGGACAGAAATGTACGTTCTGCGGAATCGCCGGGTTCCATCGGGCCGAACCCAGCCGAATAGCGGGCCGATCAATTCTTCACGTTGCCACGTCAACAGCTTGAAAGACTTGTTCGCCCATCGGCCCTTCGAATGCTGCAGGCACTTCGGGAAGAACTGGATCGCGTGGTCTGCTAACGCTTCGTTGTATCGGCAGCCGTTTCTCAAGGCGTGTTCGTCGGCCGCGTTTTTGACGAAGCGTTTCTGACTTTTCATCGACGCTTTGATCTTGGCTGCCGGCTTCGTCGGGTAATCCAGCAGCGTGACCACGTCGCCGCCATGTCGATCAGCGCGAAACGTGCCCTCGAGTTTGTGCGCGTCGGTTGTTTTTTTGTTGTGTCCGCCGCTTGTCATTGCAATTTTGCTTTCCGTTGTTTCTCCATTCGATACCCGATTCGTTTGGTGTACGTTGAATAACGCTCGACCCAAAACAGCGTTTCGGATTCGCCCTCCGTGTCCATCTGGACGACCAAAACGAAACCGAAAAAACGCAACACGCGATTGATTGTCCAGAGCTTCAAAGGTCTCACCTCTAATTCCAATCTGGAATAGGTCACATTGATCAGCCAGTAGTCATCAACCCGATTCGCCGTGATTGCCACCGCTTTGAAACGCGGCGCCGGGTAGGCTTCGTTGATCTTCGGAAAATTCATTGTCTGTTCACTGCCGTCGACGATTTTGCGATCGCCACGTCGTCAATCAAATCTCTTGCTTCGAGTTCGGCGATCACGTCGTCAATCAAATCTCTTGCTTCGAGTTCGGCGATCACGTCGTCAATCAAATTTATCGCTTCGTCATACTTTTGGTTT
>SDBT01003208.1_pt1 | contig 28454 bp, 29 predicted proteins | sample 2277101 | NCBI WGS metagenome assembly SDBT01 (sample SAMN10404973, study PRJNA504765) | marine sediment metagenome | isolation source: marine sediment core GS10_PC15, 103 cmbsf | place: Arctic Ocean: Southern Knipovich Ridge | collected 2010 | reverse complement strand
GCAATTGGATGCGTCGCAGCTAGAGGCTATATGCGATAAGCTGTTGGTAAATCCCATTATCCAACACGTAGTTAGAGAGGAACCGGTAGGGTTCCCGGAAAATCCCCAGTACGAATTTATCCTAAAAGAGGTTGACGTCGGGCAGGCAGGGCAGGAGTTTGGGTTTAGCGAAGATGAGCTTAAGACTATTACCGCCTATTTTCAAAAGCAGGGGCGCAACCCCACTGATGTTGAACTGGAGACGCTGGCTCAAACCTGGTCGGAACACTGCGTCCATAAGACATTTAATGCCCAAATCAAGCTTGGCGAAAAAGTCACTAACAACCTAATTAAGAGCACCATCATGAAGGTAACCGAGGAACTGAGCAAACCGTGGTGCCTCTCTGTTTTTATCGATAATGCGGGGGCGATTGATTTTGATGGCCACTGGGCACTGTGCTTTAAGGTTGAGACCCACAATCACCCATCAGCAATTGAGCCCTATGGCGGGGCGGCTACCGGTATCGGCGGGGTGGTTCGAGACCCGCTGGGCACTGGCCTAGGTGCCAAACCGATATTGAACACCGATATCTTCTGTTTTGCCCCCCCTGATTTCCCACATGAAAAACTGCCTAAGGGTGTGCTACATCCGCGGCGTATCTTTAAGGGGGTTCGGGCCGGGGTAGCCGACTACGGCAACCGTCTGGGGATACCCACCCTTAACGGTGCCATACTCTTTGACGAGCGCTATCTGGCTAATCCCCTGGTCTTCTGCGGCACACTGGGACTGCTACCTAAGGAAGTTGCCCAAAGAGGGCAACAGCAGCCCGGTGACCTGGTGGTACTGGTCGGGGGTAGAACCGGCCGCGATGGTATCCACGGCGTCACCTTCGCCTCAGAGCAGCTCACCGAAGAGTCAAGCACGGCTTCTTACAGCGCGGTGCAGATTGGCAATCCCATTGTGGAGAAAAAGGTCATTGACACCCTGCTTGGGGCTCGAGACCGCCGTCTCTACTCCCGGATAACTGACTGCGGGGGTGGGGGGCTTTCCTCAGCGGTAGGTGAAATGGGAGCCAGTACCGGAGTCAGGGTTTACCTGGACAGGGTGCCCCTCAAGTATGCCGGGCTTTCCTATACGGAGATTTGGGTGTCAGAATCTCAGGAGCGCATGGTGCTGGCAGTCCCCCCACAGAACGCTGCCGAACTGCTGGAGCTTTTTGCCGGTGAAGATGTTGAGGCCGTGGTTATCGGCGAGTTTACCGATGACCGGCGGCTCAGGCTTTTCTATCAGGGGAATATGGTATGTGACCTCGACATGGAATTTCTGCACCACGGCATCCCGCAGGTGAGGCGAGAGGCAGAATGGACACCGCCACAGCATATTGAGCCAGACTTCCCCTGCCCCGGCGACCTGAGTGAAGCCTTACTCAGCATTCTTAGCTCGTGGAATGTATGCAGTAAGGAGTGGGTAATACGCCAGTACGACCATGAGGTACAGGGGGGTAGTGTCCTCAAGCCCCTGGTGGGAAAGGAAAACGACGGGCCGGGCGATGCCGCCATCATCAGGCCGGTCTTAGGCTCGGAGATGGGGGCCATCGTGGCTTGCGGCATAAACCCAAGATATGGAGAGATAGACCCCTACTGGATGGCTGCCTCAGCCATCGATGAAGCCTTAAGACAGATTATCGCCGTCGGCGGTAGTCTATCGAGGGTAGCCCTGCTGGACAACTTCTGCTGGGGTAACGTCCAGCAGCCCGAAATACTCGGCGCTCTGGTAAGGGCAGCCCAGGCTTGCTACGATACGGCGCTTGTCTATGAGACCCCATTTATTTCGGGTAAGGACAGCCTCTATAACGAGTTTGAATATGAAGGCAAGGTTATCTCTATCCCCCATACCCTGCTTATCTCGGCAATAGGCATTATGGATGAGGTGAGCCGCGCCGTATCCATGGATTTCAAACAAGCTAGCGACCTCATTTATCTGGTAGGCACCACCCAGAATGAGCTTGGCGGTTCGGAGTATTTCAGGCTTAATGGCTTTATCGGAAATAGCGTACCCAAGGTAAGTCCCAGCCAGGGAAAACGTCTCATGGAAAGGTTGAGCCTGGCTACCAGGAAGGGCCTGGTTAGAGCCTGTCATGACCTGAGTGAGGGAGGCATTGGCGTCGCCATTGCCGAGATGGCGTTTGCCGGAGGGCTGGGGGCGCTAGCCCATCTAAGGTCGGTGCCGCTCGGCGAGCCCATCGACCGTGATGATTTTGTGCTTTTCTCGGAATCAAACAGCCGTTTTCTGGTGGAAGTAGCCCCCGAGAGAGAGGCGGAATTTAGAGAGACAATGAAGGGCGTTAGCCTGGCGGCTATTGGCCAGGTCACTGATTCAGAAGTGCTGGAAATATACGGACTAGATGGTCAGCGGATTCTAATTAAATCACTTGACGAGCTCAAGAAGGCATGGCAAAAACCACTCCGGTGGTGAGGCTAAAAATGGCTAAAGTACGAACGCTGATACTGCGTGCCCCGGGGACAAATTGTGACATGGAAACGGCTTTTGCCTTCCAGCAGGCAGGAGCCATCACGTCTCAGGTTCATGTTAACCAGCTAATCCGCCGTGAGGAACAGCTCTCCGACTACCAGATACTGGTTATTCCCGGCGGCTTTACCTACGGTGATGATATCAGCGCCGGCAAGGTGCTCGCCAACGAGCTTAAATTAAAGCTGGGTGAGGATATCCAGAATTTCATCGACCGTGGCGGGCTAATCCTAGGCATCTGCAACGGCCTTCAGGTGCTGGTCAAGGCTGGTATCCTGCCGGAGACACATAACGGCGGAGGGCAGGCGATAACTTTAGCCGCTAATGATTCCGGTAGATTTGAGTGCCGCTGGGTATGTCTTAAGGTGAATAAGGATAGCCCCTGCCTGTTCACCAAGGGGATTGAGAGCCTGTACCTGCCGGTGGCTAATGGTGAAGGCAAGGTTGTCGCCACTAGTGAGGCTTTAGCCGATTTAAATATAGTCCTATATTATACTGACGAGCATGGAAACACTAACGCTGGCTATCCCTATAACCCCAGTGGTTCGGTGGGAGATATTGCCGGCATTTGTGATAGCTCGGGGCGCATTTTTGCCTTAATGCCCCACCCTGAGCGCCACATCCAGGGCACCCAACATCCCCGCTGGACCAGAGAGGGCGCCAAGAAATATGGAGACGGCCTTAAGATTTTCCTGAACGCAGTCAGGTGGGCTAAGAAACTATAATATATTAGGTAACTATACCTTGAGGGCACGTAAACACTTGACAAATGCCACAAGGTATGGTATCTTAATATCAGATGCGACGAAGGGGAACGGCGTAAGGTTCTGTCCTTACGAGGTTCCCCTTCGATATTGTACATATTCCAATTTCTTTCTCAGGTCGTCCATGTAACAGATATGGGTTCTAGATGCTTCTTCTAATAGATGAGAACATTTGTCTCTCTTTGATGCTATGACACTGCGTAATTTATTCTTCTTTATCAAATATTTAACCAGGCAAGCAAAATCCCCATCGCTTGTTACTATGATTGCTTCTTTGTAAACCCTATATTGTGTCATAGATTTAAGAACCAATTCGGCATCAATATTCCCTTTCAGTTCACCATTAACCATGCTGGCTTGCTTATATACCAATTTGTAACCCTCACGTTTGAGCCTATCGTATAATCCCTGATTATAAGCAACAAAACCTATACAATAATACGCTTTAGCCACACCATATTCTTCTTCCAGATATATCCTAAACTTAGCTGTGTCTATTTTCCACCCTATCTCTAATACAGACTTATGTAGGTTTGCCCCATCAATGAAAGCGGAATTTGTTTGTGGCTTTTTCACTTTAACTTGAAGTGATTATAGCACTATGGGAGGGGATGTCAATGGGGTATAATAAGCAAGGCAGGCTTCAAGCCCAAGTTGTCAAAGCTCTCCACCTGCCTGCTTTGGGTTCTTGTACCCAGTCGTCTAAGCAAACTAAAACAATAACTATCATCCTCTATGTTATTCCATCGGCAATTAGCCTAAGCTAGCGCTCTATCTAACTCAAGTTCGAGGTTCTCCAGTTCAGTCCCGGAACCCACTGTTGCCCACGGCAGTTCTTTATCTGTATCCCATCTCTGGTGAGCATAAAAATCTATATCCAGATGGCACTTGCTTGCCGCCTGGCGCCAGCCAGCTAGAGATACATCTTCTATATTAGCCAGCACCTCAGCTACTTGAATGTCGCCACGGGCTAAGACCGCCTGAACCTCACTCCAGGCCGGGCTTTCAACCTTGAGTTTGATACCTCTCGGCGGCAGTCTCTTTTTGAGCAGCGACAAGCGCCGATTCAGGGTGGAAAGTGGTGCCATCGGCAGCCACTGAAATAGGGTGCCCGCCTTGGGCACAAAGGGGGCAACACTGAGGGTGAGGCGAGTGCCACTCTGCCTGCGGTCAAGAACATCTTTACAACTGATAGCGAGCCTGACAATCTCCGCTACCTCCTCATCAGTCTCCGTGGGCAAGCCAATCATAAAGTAGAGCTTGAGTTGCTTTATCCCCAGCTCGCTAACCCTGCTTACCGCTTCCAGAATATCATCTTCGGAGATACCTTTTTTGATTAACTGGCGCAACCGCTGGGAACCAGCCTCCGGGGCCAGGGTAATTGTCTGCGCCCCCCCCTTAGCCAACACCCCCAATACCGTGCGGGAAAGAGGTTTTACGCGCAAAGAGCTGACAGAGAGACCAACCCCCATTTGCTGTAGCCTCACCATTAGCTCTTCTATTTGGGGGTGGTCGGTAACCGCCGGTCCGACCAATCCCAGCCGCCTTCTATATTTAAGCCCCTGCTCCGCCTGGGTGATTAGACTACCTAAAGAGCGGAATCGCATCGGGCGAAAAGCACTGCTCACCAGGCAAAACCGGCACCCCCAGTTACACCCCCGTCCCACCTCAATCAGGTATAAATCTCCTAGCTCGGTGTCCCGGGTGAGCACGGTTGAAGTGGTGGGAAAGTCGTCCAGACTCCGTAACCACTGACGAACCACCGGAGCCCCCGAGTAATACTGAGGCACATAAACCCCGGGTAGCAAGGCCAAAGCCTTCAGCAGCTCATCTCGCCTGCCACTAATATTCTCAGCCAGCACCGGGAGCATACCCGGGATTATTGGCTCTGCCTCACCAATACACAGTAAGTCAAAAAAGGGAGACAGGGGCAGGGGGTTAGCCGTGATGCAGGGACCACCAGCAATAACCAGCGGCTGCCTTTCGTCGCGCTCAGCGGCATATAGGGGTATGCCACCGGCCTTGAGAATCTGGACTACATTCAGGTAATCAACCTCGTAGTTGATGGAAAAGGCAAGGACAGCAAAATCGGTAAGCGGCCGCTGAGATTCCAGGCTCAAAGGGGGTGATTTCTGAGCCTGGTTCTCCTTTTCCCAGAAGGCTCGTTCACAAACAACCCCTCCATAGCTATTCAGGAGGCTATAGATGGCATGAATACCCAGACTGGACATGCCGACATAGTAAGAGTTAGGGTAGATAAGGGCGATGGGGAGCCTGCCTCCCCAGTCTTTAATAATAGTGCCCTGTTCCTGGGAAAGCCGCCGTCTTGCTTTCTTGATTTCATCCCAACCCATAACTTTTTGTTCTTACTTCAAGCCGCTTTTTTATACTTACTTCCAGCAGCCCTTAAGAAACCGGGAGTTTATCGCTACTACCCTATCGGCTACCATCCTTAATCGCCGGGAAGTCTGCTCTTTACCAAACAGGGCAACCTCTACGTTTTTCCCATTATCCTTGACTGCCTGGAGGGCGCCCACAAAGTCATTATCACCAGCCACCAGAACCGCCACGTCATAGTTGTTCTTAAAGCTGTGAGTTATCATGTCAGTAGCCAGCTGAATATCAACGCCCTTCTCATAAGGCGGGCCGCTAGGCCAGTTGTGGTAAACAAGACGCCCTAAACGCAGCTCACAGTAAGGTATGGCATTTATACTGGTAAAAAACGCCTGCTGGTCTCGATATCGCTCCGGCTCTTCCTTATGGCCCACCTTAGCGTTATAGTAATAGATTCTTACCAGACGGCGCTTCTCCAGAAGCCTATTACCCATCTTGCCGATGTCAATATCGGTTCTCTTAAAGAAGCTCTTAAGAGAATGGTAGAGGTTACTGCCGTCAATGAATATCATTAACCTTTCGTCCCTATCCCCCATACATCACCTCCCAGAACTATTTTACTTTATGTATACTAAACCAATTATACCGTCCCTGGGATAGAATTGCGAATTGGGATGAGTTACAAGGTAATATCAATGGGCGGGAGGATTACAAGAGCAGGAGCATAACCGGCAGACGAGGAAGTCTTCTTGAGGTAGGAAGCCGGAAGTCCATCTCACTCTTACTATTCTGGAGGGTGGAAGCCCATTGTTGGTTTGGGGGGCTCGGCGGCTTCAGTCAGCTTGCCAAACTTGGACTCGTATTTTTCCAAGTTTGCTTTAAGCGCAGAAACCATTCTTTTCATATGGCCGGGACTGGTAACAACCCGCGCCGTCACCGAACCAACCGGAGGTGTGACCATCATGAAGTCCAGGATAAACTCTTCTTTAGTATGGGTGATGACCATGTTATTGGAATACACACCACCCCTGAGACTTTCCGGAAAGGCGACTTTCACTTCCTGTTTAGTGGGTTTTTCAATCATAGTCTTCCTCCTTCTGGTATTTAGATTTTATATTCTTTATATCAGCACTTAGTATACCCGCAGCTGGGGCAGACAAAGCAGCCTTCCTGATAGACCAGCAGGTTGCCACAGTCAGGGCACTGCCCGGCCAGGTTCTTAACCAGCCCGTAGTCCTCCAGCCTGGGTTTGCCATCGTAACCGGTGGTATGCTTTTCCAGCACGCTGGCGATAGCATCAGCACAGGAGAGGATAGACTTGCCCTCTTCCCAGGCAATCGACGGGCAGCGGATGCCGCGGAGCTGTCTCACTATTGAGGCAACTTCCACCCTGGACCTCAGGGCAAGAGAAATAAGCCGGCAGATAGCTTCCAGCTGGGCGGAGGCACAGCCCCCGGTTTTACCCAGACTGGAGAAGACCTCACATATTCCCTCATCATCAGAGTTCACCGTAACATAGAGGTTGCCGCAGCCGGTGGTCACCTTCTCGGTTACCCCTGAAGTTGTCTTTGACCGCTTCCTGGGAACAAGCACCGTAACCTTCCCTGCCACATCTGTCTTACCCGTAGTCAACACCTGCCCCTCACGACTGCCATCCCGATAGATGGTTATTCCCTTGACCCCCTCTTCGTAAGCCAGCATGTAGACCTTGCGGACATCCTCCGGGGTAGCCTCCCTCGGGAAATTAACCGTCTTGGAAACTGCATTGTGGGTAAATCTCTGAAAAGCTGCCTGCATCTTGACATGCCATTCCGGAGTTATCTCGTGAGCGGTAACGAACACCCGTTCAACACTGTCCGGGACCCCGTCTATATCGTGCAGACTAGCTCCATCCGCCAGCTCTTTCATAAGCTCTTCAGAGTAGAAGCCCTCACGCTTAGCCACCGCCTCAAAATAGGGGTTTACCTCAATAAACTGCTCACCGTCCAGAATATGGCGCTTATAGCTCAGGGCAAAGAGGGGCTCAATGCCACTGGAGCAGCCCGCGATGATACTCAGGGTGCCGGTGGGAGCAATGGTGGTGCACGAGGCATTTCTTATCTCAGGTTCACCAGGCTTGTCATAGATGCTGCCCTCAAAGGCAGGGAAGACCCCCCGCTCCCGGGCCAATTCCTGCGAGGCTTTAGCCGACTCCTCGGTGACAAACTTCATAATATCAGAGGCAACCCCTAATGCCGCTTCGGAATTATAGGGGATACCCAGCTTGATTAGCATATCGGCAAAGCCCATCACCCCCAGCCCTATCTTCCGCGACTGCTTGGTCATCGCCTCTATCTCAGGGAGGGGGAACTTGTTAACCTCAATAACATTGTCCAAAAACCGAACGGCGGTTTTTATCGCCTCCGCCAGCTTGGGATAATCAATCTCATAGGTTCCATCTGTGCTCTCTACCATCCGGGACAAATTAATAGAACCCAGATTACACGATTCGTAGGGAAGTAGCGGCTGTTCACCACAGGGATTAGTACTTTCAATACTGCCCAGCTTAGGAGTCGGGTTGTCGTCATTTATTCGGTCAATAAAGACAACACCCGGGTCCCCTGTCTTCCAGGCCATAGCCACCATCTTGTCAAATACCTCTCTGGCATTGAGCCTACCGGCTACCTCTTTAGTGCGTGGATTTACCAGATTATAGTCAGCGCCGGCCTTAGCCGCTTCCATAAATTCACTGGTTACGGCTACGGAGATATTAAAGTTGGTCAGCACCGCCGGGTCGTCCTTGGCCGTGATGAACTTCATAATATCGGGGTGGTCAACACCGAGGATGCCCATATTGGCGCCACGGCGCATCCCTCCCTGTTTAATGACATCGGTGGCAATGTCAAAAGCACGGATAAAGGAAACCGGGCCACTGGCGACACCACCGGTAGAGCCAACCCGGTCGCTCTCCGGTCTCAAGCGGGAAAAGGAAAACCCGGTGCCGCCGCCACTTTTATGTATCAGGGCGGTATTCTTAACGGCATCAAAGATAGACTCCATTGAGTCTTCAACAGGAAGGACAAAGCAGGCCGACAGTTGCCCCAGCTTCCGCCCGGCATTCATCAGGGTCGGGGAGTTAGGCAGAAACTCCAAATTAGCCATCAACCGGTAAAATTCCTCCTCCATTGCCTTAACATCGGCTTTAGCAGCGTACAAAAGCTCAGCTGAGGCAATGGCCCCTGCCACCCGCCGGAACATCTCCGCCGGCGCCTCCATAACCTGACCCTTAGCATCCTTCTTTAGATACCGTCTTTCCAGAACACGAAGGGCGTTCCCGGTAAGATTAACCCCTTCCGTAGTCTGAACCTCTGGCTTAGCCACGGTGGTTTTCATTTTGGGTTTAACCTCCTCCTTCTGAACTGACTCCTTACTCGCCAGGATTTCTTCTACTATAGCCTGGATTTCATCCCCGCTGGGCAAGCGCTTCTTTGGGCGCGGGACTCTGGGCACCAGGCCTTCCATTCCCGGCAGGGGCTGTTCCATCCCAGACTGGGGCCTCGAGCGTTCCAGACGCTCAATTACCTGACCCGCAAGCTGCTCCACCAGGTGTCTATCAGCGATACCCATAGACTCAGCGGCAGCAAAGACAGCCCGGGCAATCCGGGTGCGGTCTAGCGAGCGTCTGCTTTGTGATTCATTATCTATATTCATTTTCTTCGCCTCCGATGACTCTTAGCTAGCCCCGCCGGTGGCTCAGCCGGAATTAGGGGCAGTTGACTCGCTGGCAGAGATACTTCAGCCTCAGCACTGAGCAGGGCATCTAATTCCTGTTTCAGGGCAGTGATATCCCGAAACTCCCGATAGACACTGGCAAAGCGAATGTAGGCAATGTAGTCCAGATTCTTTAACCCCGCCATCACCATATCACCAATAACAGTACCGGGTATCTCCGCTTTGCCCAGGTGATAAAGCTCAGCCTCTATCTCGTCAACCAGCTTGTCAATAGCACCGGTAGGCAGTGGCCTCTTTTCACAGGCCTTGCGAATACCTGAGAGCAGCTTATCCCGGCTAAACTCTTCCCGCCTCTTGTCCTTCTTAATCACGAAGAGGCTGACTGGCTGTAGCCGCTCGTAGGTGGTAAAACGAGCCTCACAGCTTAGACACTGACGCCGCCGACGTATACCGTCATTCACATCACGAGAATCTATAACCCTGGAGTCAGCATAACCACAATAGGGACAATTCATGTCTAAACTCCACACTATATAGTATAGCGAGGCTACACTAACACAATATATAGTGTTTGTCAAGCCCCATTTCCTGTCATATAATTGGTTAAGGTGGCACCTAACCCAACCATCCGGTCTTCATAAGTGATGTTGCCTTTTAGGGAAAAGGAATATTAGACTGCAAAAATGAAGGGGGCTAAGATATGGAGAACCAAGCTACCGAAGTTACTATTAACCAGACAAAGCTACGCACCATTCAGGGGAACATCACCCAGCAGACTACCGAGGCTATCGTCAATGCCGCTAATTCCAGCCTTATGGGGGGTGGTGGCGTAGATGGGGCTATCCACAGAGCCGGAGGTCCCGCTATCCTGGAGGAGTGCAAGCAGATTGTCGCCCGATGCGGACGACTGCCAACCGGTGAGGCAGTAATTACCACTAGCGGTAATCTTAAGGCAAAATACGTTATTCACACCGTCGGTCCTGTCTGGCGCGGTGGTGGTAAAGGAGAACCAGAACTACTGACTAGTGCCTATCAGAAAAGTCTGAAACTGGCAGCGGAGAATAAACTCAGCAGCATCTCCTTCCCCTCAATAAGCACCGGTGTCTATGGCTATCCGGTTAGCCACGCCGCCAAAGTAGCCACTGGCGCTGTCATTACCTTTCTCCGCCAGAGTACTACCTCCATCAAGGAAGTGGTGTTCGTGCTGTTTGATGCTAAAACCTTCGCTACTTACTCATCAGCCCTCCGAGAAACCGCTGCCAAGATAGGGCTAAACCTCGCCTAAATACTTTGGCTAGTCTTTAATCCCTATTGATAAACTGGCTCGGCATTGATACTCCAGCGACCCCAATTTGTGGTGGTAATAATAAACACCCTCCCCTTGAAAGCTATGGCCACTCTGAAATTCCTCCAACTAGCTTAAGAATTGCCTTGGTGATTACTTCTTCAGTAGATAATCTGGTCTCAGCGACTCGCCAAAATTAGGCGTCACAGTATAGCGACCAATATATTTTCGGGCTTATTTGTCTTCGTTCCTAACCTAAGGTATAATTTTAACCAGTATTCTCCTTTTGCAGGGATAGAATAATGTACGAGCTTCGCCAGACCAGGACACAAAGAGTAGCCAGGGTTCTAATACTCCTGTTTTGTAGGGCGCTTATATTCATCTTAACCCGCCGGCAGGTTAAGGGAACGGATAATATTCCTGAGCGTGGCCCGCTATTAGTTGCCTCTAACCATATGAGTATGGCTGACCAACACTTCGTTGTTGTTAGCTTCAAACGCAGATTGATATTTATGGCTAAGCATGAGTTATTTCGTCACCTACCCATAAGACTCCTGGTACAAGCCTATGGTGCCTTTCCCGTGTACAGAGGCGGCATGGACAGGAAGGCACTAAAGCAAGCGAACCGGGTTCTGGACAGTGGCCTAGCTCTATTCATATTCCCTGAGGGAAAGAGAAGCAAAAATGGCCAGCTGCAACCGGCCTTCCCCGGCTCAGCACTGATAGCCTTACATAATAGTGTTCCCATTCTTCCCATCGGCATTACGGGTCTGGAGAATACCAAGAAGGGCCCGCTCTGGCACATCATTCATCGGCCCCGGGTAACAGTTAATATTGGCCGCCCCTTCTATTTGCCAGCGACCAACGACAAGCTAACCAAGGAAAACCTTCGTGAGCTGGCTGACTTTATTATGGAGCGTATCGCTGAACTCTTGCCCCCCGAATATCGGGGACACTACGCTAGGAAAACAAATTCAGATGGTACTAAAGATTGAAAAGGCAGAGGGAATAGGGTTCTGTTTCGGGGTTAGACGAGCTCTTCACATTCTAGAAAAGGCTGCCCGGGAGCACGGTGGGGTAGAAACACTGGGCGCTATCGTGCATAACCAACCAGTGCTGCAAAAACTGGCTGACATTGGGGTCAGGATAGCGAGCAGCGTGGATGATATGAAAGGCAGTGTTGTCGTCACCAGTGCTCATGGAGTCAGCCCTCAAACAGAGCAGGAGATTCGGGCTCGTCACGTTGACATCATTGACACTACCTGCCCTTTTGTTCACCGGGCCCAAATTGCAGCGCGAAGGTTAGCTCAAGCCGGCTTCTTCGTTATTGTTTACGGCGATGCTAATCACCCCGAGGTTAAGGGGGTCCTAGGTTGGGCTAGTGATGAGGGAGTGGCTACCCTGGATGAACAGTTTATCACCAGGCTTAAGCCGCTCCCCCGCCGTCTCGGGGTTCTATCCCAGACGACTCAAATACCAGCCCATTTTAACGAGTTTGTAAAGAAGCTTATTGACTGTGCCCCAAGTAAAGACTCCGAACTACGCATCATTGATACTATATGCCACGACATCAGAAGGCGACAGGCATCAGCCCTCGAGCTAGCCAGCAGAGTAGAGGTAATGCTGGTTATCGGGGGGCATAACAGTGCCAACACTAATCGCCTGGCACAGCTATGTTCCAAGGTTACGAAAACTTATCTCATTGAAACTGCCGGGGAGATTCAAACCTCCTGGCTTCAGGGCCAGTGTCATATTGGGATAACTGCCGGGGCATCTACGGCGGAACAAACCATAAACGAGGTGATAACGAGGCTAGAAGCCATGTCCTAAATCTAGGGAAAGACACGCCTGATAAAACTCCTCCGGGTCTTTACCCAACGATAGCTTCTCCATCGGGCACACCCCGTTCCGACCACGGTTTTGAATATAGGGGACGGTTTCGGTAAAGTGACAGGAGATGCCGAAGTGGCGCAGCGTCTTAGCGGCAAGCTCACTACCCAAGGGGCTATAGACTTCACGGCAGAATATCTTGCTTAGGAGTAAAGCGGCGGCGTTACCCACCACCCGGTCAAAGATAGTAACCCCCTTTTCATAAGGAGCAAACCGGCTGGCGCATTCAAGGAGCGACAGTAGCCCATCTCTACTTGAGGTGAAGACTAATTTGTCCCCGCTATAGACTCGCAGGGTATCACTACTGACTAAAAATTCATCAAATAGACCGGCGTTCATCTTATCGTTCACAGCTGACCGCTAAGCCCTCTTCTACAGGTAGTATTGAATCTCAGCACTGGGTAGCACGGCTACCCTGGTTTCGGCCGGGTGAAACTTCTCCAGAGCCTTCAGAACATCACCCCAGTCATCCATAAACAAAACCTTATCTGATTTTTCAATATAGGCCCGGCCAGCAATATCAGGGTATTCCGAGTAAATAATCACGTGATTAACGTTCTGGGGAACCTTAGCTACCAACGCAATATTGCCTCTAGTCGTCTTTCCAAATGTACCCAACAGGTAGTGGGTAACCTGACCGTCAGGAGCGTTAGCGATAAGGACAACATCACTGCCTTCAGGACTGGCTGCTCTAAAGGCGGTATTTAAGCCAATCATAATTGATTCGTTGGCTTTAGCATAGGTATTAGCGATAACAATGCCCTCAGTTCCCGGCTTGGGAGTAAGATAGTGAGTCCTGGCGGCACTAACCGCAGCCTTATGGGCTGGCTTCAGGGCACCGGCAAAGATAGCTACCGTCTCGCCCCACATATTGACCAGGCAGTCTATCTTCACATCAAGACCAACTAGAGCCGCCCCCTCCTCAACATTAAGTCGCAGCGGATTCTCATCAAAGACCCCCATCCCCGTAAGCTGCTTATCGGGATACTTCTCCCTAAACTTATATTCCTGGCGGTGAAAATGCTCGATAGTCTCCATGGAGCAAATGCCGGGCAGGATAATCTTACCACCACCACCGAAACCGGTGTTGGGATGGGCAACTACCGAACCGATAGCGAGCTTGAGGTCGCACTTCATTACTTCCCCACTAGCATGAACCGCGGTTCCGTAGCTGGTCGTCCCAACATAGATGCATTTATTAAAGGGGTTGTGATTATAGACCGGGAATCGAGCCAAGACCTCCCGGCCCAGCTTCTTCTCCAGCAAGGTTCTGTCCCAGGCCATATGAGAGCCGACAGCACAGATGAACTGGATACTACTATCCGGGATGCCTGCCTCGGCCAGCTCCGCCAGGACAAAGGGAACCATATCATAAATCCGGGTAACGCGCGTCATATCATCAAATATGATGACCACTTCTTTTTTGCCTCGGGCAAGCTCCCTAATCGGTGGTGAGCCGATGGGGCTAGCGATAGCAGCCCTGATTTCCTCAGGCCTCATCGGCGGACGGTCATAACCAGCAAAGTTATAGAACTTCACCGGCCACTTCTCAGGTATAGATAGCTCAAGCTCTTTAGCCCCATACCAGGCTAGCTGGGGCAGTCTGATTGAAGACATTTTCCCTCCTCTAGAATTTACTTTGGCTACGCTCCGGCTCCAGACCACAGATAAATAACCGCATGGCGCGCTCAGCAACGTCAGCAGTTAGCCTTTCCGCCATCCTTGTAGACTGGCTAAAGCTAATCGGGCCGGGAGCAATACTGAAAACGGTGTCTATGCCCTGTTCGTAGACCGCTTGGTAGCCATCGCCTATTTCACCAGCGATGGCGATGACCGGTAACCCAAACTCCTTAGCCTTTTTGGCAACCCCGACCGGTGTCTTGCCACTAGCCGTCTGGCTATCGATTCTACCCTCACCGGTAAAGACTAGGGTAGCCTCCTTCAGGTGCCGGGCCAGACCAGTCGCCTGGATAATAACGTCTACGCCCGGTAGTAACCTAGCCTTGAGAAAAACCATAAGTCCGGCACCCAGGCCACCGGCGGCCCCAGCTCCAGGAACATCTCTGATGTCAATACCGAGGTCCCTTTCAATAACATCAGCATAGTGAGCCAGTGCCGTATCAAGCTGGACCACCATTTCTTCAGTCGCCCCCTTCTGGGGACCATAGACGTAAGAAGCTCCCTCAGGACCACAAAGAGGATTATCAACATCACAGGCTAAGAGAATATCGCCATCAGCCAGGCGGGGGTCTATAGTGGTAATATCAATGTGTTCCAGGTCAGCCAGAGCGGCACCCCCAAACTTAATAGGTGTTCCCCTGGCATCGAGCAAACCAGCACCTAAGGCTTGAGCCATGCCGGCACCGCCATCATTGGTAGCACTGCCACCAATGCCAATAATAATTTTTCGGCAGCCTTTTTCTAAGGCTTGGCGAATTAACTCCCCGGTGCCGTAGGTAGTAGCCAGTAACGGATTACGCTTCCCGGGGGGAACCAAGCCAAGACCGGAAGCCGCCGCCATCTCAATGACAGCAGTGACGCCATCACCCAAAAGCCCCCAATGAGCGGTGATGCACCCCCCCATCGGGCCAGTTACCTCCACCGCTATCATATCCCCACCAATGGCATCAACCAGGGCCTGTGTCGTTCCCTCCCCACCATCCGCCATCGGCACCAGACTCGTCACTACGCTGGGAACCACACGTCTAATTCCCTCATCAATAGCCTGAGATACCTGAAGAGCTGTAAGGTTCCCCTTAAAGCCCTGAGGAGCGATAACAACCTTCACCATGCCACCCTATTAATAAACTAAACTCTAAGATCTGAATCTAAAATCTGGGAGGTAATCTGGGGTTAAACAGCCCTGATTGCGAGGCAGGTTACCGTTCGGTTAATACCGGAAACAGGGTGAATTTTACCGGTAATTAGGTCACCGATATCATCCAGGCTTTCCCCTTCCACAATCGCAATAATATCATAGGGCCCAGTTACCGTGTCAACCGACTTAACCCCTTTCATCTGACTTAGATGAGCCACCACATCCTTATTCTTACCCACCGCAGTTTCAATGAGAACAAAAGCCTTTGCTGTCAATTAACTCACCTCCATCAAGTTGTCTTATTGCTTATGATTATCTCAAGTACAGTCCATTAACCAGCACCGAAACTAAGACAAGCTTATTATAACCCTTCTGTCTCGGCTGTCAACAGGGTAACTGGCATAAACTATGCTATCTCTGAGGAGACTTTGACACAGCCCCACTGGTTACCTATAATTAGTTTGGTTATCACTACTGGAGGATAAGAATCTTGGCGGAGAAGAATAGCTCAGAGATAGTAAGTCAGAAGCCAGCGCTGGATATCGAAGATATTAAGCGGCATCTTGACATGATGGACCAGCGTCTAGATAATATCGACTCAGTAGTTAGCGCCGTCGCTGAGCGAGTCATGAACCAGCCAATCGTTATTAATATAACCTGTCCCCACTGCGGTAACAATGTAGAGATTTCCCTCATCGGTAGTAAGAAGCCGAGGAAATAGTCAGGACTTCTTAATCCTGGCCAGTCAGGCGAGCATCTTCTCAGTCCATCTTTCTGCTAACCGCCAGCCGTAATACTGCCCCCCTCAACCTAAAGCACCGTCTCCATTAAAAATCATTATACCCTGTGCCACTGGCGGCCGCCTGCTATTCTTCAATATCAGCCAGCGTGAGCGGATAGCCCTCCGCTTTTTGACCATAGGCTAGCTCAAAAAAGGCCGGGCCGGGACTAACCATCGGATCCCCCTGCCGGATTGGATACCTGATTCCCCGAGCAAAGAGCGCTTTTAACCCATCAATGGCTTTAATAAAAGCTTCCGGCGTCATTGCCATATCAAGCTCATCTTCGGCAACGCCACCTAGCATCCTCTCACCAAAGCAGGGGATAGCCAGCGCTGGCTTCTGGCTCAGGAAGCACTGGGTTAGAGCATCAGTGCAGGCTCCCTCACCAACACTGTGAAACTGAAGGCGCTCGTAGTCTGTCCACTGTAAGCCGTTGATGAGCAGGCTCATCTGAGCTGGGGTGCCGTAGAACAGGATAACATCCGGCACGAAGCTCCCTAGATATAAGGGCCCGACGGCCATAGCCTGATACCTCCCCTCGGGAAGTTTAGGTATAGCCTGCAAACGTTTCCGAGCATCCTCCCTGGTGCTGACCCAATAATTATCCGCCGGGGGACAGCGACTGTAGTCTTCATCACTCATACTATCCCAATCTGGCTCCGGCATAAAACCACCGTAGGTAGTGAGTGGACACCAGAAATCATCCCTGGCTGGACTGGCTCCAATTGTCCAGCCCAGGGTTCGAGCCAGGGTCAGAGCCTGACAAAAAAAGTAGCGGTGCCCCACCCGGCGCACCCCAGGTATCTTTTCCAGTTCCGCCTCCTTCTCCAGAACCTTCCAGCCGAGCAGGTGGGTTCGGGGACGAAGCAGAGCCTGAAAATCCTTAACTAATTCTTCCCAGTTCGCCATTATTTCCCTCCTTCTAATAGGCAGTGGTAACACTGTCCTAACCGATAAAGCCGTATAAAGTCTGCGTGCCCGCTAACCGATAACCCGCCGGGCAATAATAAGCCTCATCATTTCCGAAGTGCCCTCGTATATCTCCATTATCTTGGCATCACGGAAATAACGCTGCATCGGACTATCCATCATATAACCATAACCACCCCACATCTGTATCCCCTTTTGGGTTACCTTCATCGCCACTTCGCCAGCAAACTTCTTGGCCATAGCCGTCTCAACCGTAAAGGGCTGTCCCCGATCCTTTAAGCTGGCGGCTCGATATACCAGTAGTCTAGCCGCCTCAATCTCGGTGGCCAGGTCAGCAATCAAGAATTGGATACCCTGGAAATGGGCAATCGCCCGGCCATACTGCACTCGCTCCTTGGTGTGTCTTACCGCGGCATCCAGAGCCGCCTGAGCAATACCTACCGATAGAGCCCCAATGGCCGCCCTACCCCCATCCAGCGTTGATAGCGCAACCCTAAAACCCTGTGCCTCATGGCCAAGCATGTTCTCGGCTGGTACCCGGCAATCCTGAAGCACTATCTCAGCATTGTGTGCCGCCCGTATTCCTAGCTTATGATACTGTTTGCCAATGGATAACCCGGGCGTCCCCTTCTCCACAATAAAGGCACACATACCTCTATGGCCTAAAGACTTATTCCTGGTGGCAAAGATTACATGAATGTCAGCCTCACTGGCGTTAGAGATAAAAACCTTGGTACCATTAAGGATATAGGAATCGCCATCCTTTACCGCAGTCGTTGCCGCCGCGGCTGGATCGCTGCCAGCATCGGCCTCAGTCAAGCCAAAGGCACCTAGCTTCTCCCCCTTGGCCAGGGGAGTTAAGAATCTCTTCTTCTGTTCTTCATTACCCCATTCATTGATACAGTGAGCCGCCAGACCCCAACTGGTATCCAGGATAGTTGCCGTACCAGCACAGGCATAGCTAATCTCTTCCAAGGCCAGGCACCACTGGAGAAAGGTGCCACCGCTACCACCATATTCCTCAGGGATAGTTAAACCCGTGATACCAAGCGCCGCCAACTTCTTAAGAGTCTCAAAGGGGAATTCTTCATTCTGGTCTAGTTCGTCGGCTATCGGTTCAATCTCCTTCCGGGCAAAGTCCCGCACTGTGGTTCTAATCATTTCATCATCTTCAGTCAGTCTAAAATCCATCCTGGTTCCTCCTGTTATTTATTCCCAGCCTGCCTAGCAACTTTTACACAGGTGATATATCGCTTACACAACAATTCCCCGTACAGTATCTGTAAAGCTCTTACGGGGGTTAGTGGATTCCTATGTCCGGCAGGAATACAGTCTTCGGAGTCTATCCCCACCCAATAAGTCCCATCAAACGATAGGCACTATATTTTACCAAACTCCGTATCCGCTTTCAATCTTTAGCCCTAATTCACGTGTGCTTAAAGCATTTACCATTGACACAATGGTAAATGCTTGATTACAATTTGCCGTAGCGCTTAACTATATAAAGCTGATTAATCATCCTTCAGCTGACTACGAACTGGCTGGTATTTCAGCCTAAAATTTACCAGAACCGGAAAGGAGGTTTATTGATGGACGTTGATTACACAAAAGAGGGCGGGATTGCAATCTTTACCATTAATCGTCCCCAAGTAAGGAATGCGCTGGATATGGAATCAATCCGCGCACTTACTAAGGCGATGATAGATTTCCGGGACGACCCCGAACTTTCGGTTGGAATTATTACCGGTGCCGGTGACAAAGCCTTTTCTGCAGGTGCCGACGTAACCGATACCTTACTCTTTATGAAGGAACACCGGAATACCCCTGGGGCGTTCCCCGCCACCATCATGCGCGGACTTGACATATGGAAACCGCTCATTGCTGCTATCAATGGTTTGTGCTTAGGTGGTGCCGCCGAACTGGCTCTAGCCTGTGATATAAGAATAGCCTCAGACAATGCCACTATAGGCTGGATTGAGCTAAACATGGGCATCTTACCCGGTTGGGGAGGCACCCAGAGACTACCCCGGGCTATACCCTGGGCTAAGGCGGCTGAGTTGATATTCATGGGAAGGCTTATAGATGCCCAAGAAGCCTATCGCATCGGCCTGGTAAATAAGGTTGTCCCCCTAGAACAGCTCATGCCTGCCGCTAAGGAGTGGGCTGATATAATCTGCCAGCGGGCGCCTCTGGCAGTGAGAGCCGCTAAAGAAGCTATGATTAAGGGCCTCAACATGACTCTGGAGGAAGGCCTAAAGCTGGAGGACTCCCTAGAAAACTACCTTTTGGGCACAGAGGACTTTAATGAAGGAATTACCGCTTTCCGGGAAAAGAGAGCACCGGTCTTTAAAGGGAAATAGCCAAAGTCAAAGATGGCCCAACACGAATAACAGTACACCCGGACCATCTGCCGAGGTTGCTCCGTTTGAGTTAAACAAGCGACAATTATTTAATCGGGGGTAGTGCCAAATGATAACACCAATACAGCAGAAAATCCGGGACAAAACCATAACCGCTTTAAAATGGTCAGCCATGGTAAAAGATGGCGATTGGATACTCCCTGGCACCGTTGGTGGCGATTCAACAGCCTGTGTGGAGGAACTCGGTCCAAGGTTAGACGAGGGCCCAGGTCAGGTGAAAGGCATAGAACTATGGCCCCAGGTTCGTCCGGTGCCCATGTATAATATACTCTTGCAAGGGGAAGACAAGTACAAATATTTGACTCTCCAGACACAAGTGCTATATAATATTTGACTCCCCAGGTATAAATGATATAAAATAATCTGATTTTTTAAAAACCTGGGGTAGAAGGAGCCATTAAGTTGAAAATACTTCTAGTTTATCCACAGTATCCAGATACCTTCTGGAGCTTTAAACATGCCTTAAAGCTGAGCCATAAGAAAGCACTAAATACTCCTCTAGGACCACTCACTGTAGCTGCCATGCTCCCCAGTGAGTGGGAGAAGAAGTTTATTGATATGAATGTAAGCCGACTAACCGATAAAGCCATAAAGTGGGCTGACTATGTCTTTATCAGCGCCATGTTAGTGCAACAGAAATCAACACTGGAAGTTATCCGCCGATGCAAGAAGCTGGGTACCAAGATCGTCGCCGGTGGACCACTTTTCACCACCGGATACAAGTTGATTAATTTTGATGATATAGACCACGTTATACGCAATGAGGCAGAGATTACCCTGCCGCCTTTCCTTGAAGACCTGAAGAGAGGATGCCCTAAGCACCTCTACCAGACTGATGCGCGAGCTGATATAACCAAAACCCCGATTCCACTCTATTCGCTGGCGAAAATAGACAAATACAACCAGGTTACCGTTCAGTACTGTCGCGGATGTCCTTTCGACTGTGAATTCTGTGACATTGTTGTTATGGACGGGCATAAGCCGCGCACCAAGACCAAGGAGCAAATGCTAGCTGAGCTGGAGACAATATATAAACTGGGCTATCGTGGCACCTTATTCATTGTCGATGATAACTTTATCGGCAATAAGAAAAAACTAAAGGTAGAGATTCTGCCCGCCATGATAGAATGGCAGAAGAAGAGGGGATTTCCATTTAAGCTCCTTACCGAAGCCTCAATTAACATGGCTGACGACGATGAGCTATGCCAGCTGATGTCCGATGCCGGCTTCACCAGGGTATTTGTTGGCATTGAGACCCCGAATGAAGACAGCCTGGTTGAATGTAATAAGTTCACCAATAAGAACCGTGATTTAGTAGCTGATGTTAAAAAATTACAAAACTACGGCTTTGAAGTAATGGGCGGATTTATCGTCGGCTTTGATAATGACCCAATTTCTATTTTCAAGAAGCAGATTAATTTTATTCAAGAGAGCGGTATTGTTAACGCTATGGTCGGTATCCTAAATGCTCCAGCCGAAACCAAACTATGGCAGCGCCTGAAGAAGGATGACCGCCTATTACCGGGTGGCACTGGTGATAACACCGACGGCACCACCAATATCATTCCTAAGATGCGTTTAGATATACTCATTAACGGCTATAAGCAGATTCTACGCGAGATCTATGCACCCAAGCAATACTATGAACGGATTCACACCTTTCTAAAGGAGTATAAGCCCAACGAAAAAGTAAAGCGAAAATTCAAACTTCGGGCCTCCAAAATACAGTCACTCGTTGAAGTAACCATCCTTCTGGGCATCAAGGACAAGGCACGGATACATTACTGGAAGATGGTTTTCTCCACCCTGTGGAAATACCCACAGTTCATTGGTATCGCTCTAACCATGGCCGCACAGGGCTTTCACTTCCGCAAGGTCTACGAGAAGGTTAAGCTGATCAAGATTGATACTAAAATACTAGAGAGACAGGTAGAGGTTCTAGGGGCACTTAAATTAAGGAATCAGCTGAACCCGTTAGAGCCAGCTATCTAACTCGGCTAAATTGTGAATCCGGGGGCAGTCGCTGACCCCAGGCTCTAAATCATAGCGGTCAATGAGTATTGGAGTAATACCTACCCCTCTGGCGCCAACCACGTCCCTTTGATACTGGTCACCGACACAGACTGCTTCTTGAGCTTTTACCCCAGCTCGCTCTAATGCCGCCAGAAAGATGGGCGGCTCGGGCTTATCCGCCCCTACCTCCTGAGTGGTAACTACAAAGTTAAGGTAGGGCTCTAGACCCAGCTTATGGCAGGTAAGCCTTATATCCCTGGATAAACCGGTGAGTACCCCTAGAATAAGACCTCGCTGCTTTAACGTCTCCAAGGTTGGCAGCACATCATCATATAGGGCAAAGGTTGCTCCTTTAAATAGCTGCCTTAACCTCTCAGGAATTCCCCGAATCGTCTCCCTGGAGAGCTTAACCCCAGCCTCGGCTAATACTATCTCTTGAAAGCGGATGAAGGGCTCTTCGTCTTTTCCCTCGCTCCACCGCACTGGGATACCGGCCGGCATTTCATTATCAGCAGCATAGATACCTCTTATTACCTTCTGTGGAGACAGCTCAATACCAAGTTCACGGAAGACCTGACAATATAGCTCGTGCCGGTCGGGTTCAGGGTGGACCAGGGTGTTCATCCAATCAAAAAACACGGCTTTAACCACCTTATTAACCTCCCTCTTAATCATCCTCAACACCCAGGTCTCTAAGGTAATCAACCGCATCCTTTAGGGTTACTATCCTCTCCATATCCCCATCTGGTATCTCAATCTTATGAACTGAACTACTAAACTCTTCCTCCATGGACATCGTTAGTTCCACCAGCTCTATAGAATCAGCCCCCAAATCCTGAGTAAAGCTAGCGGTAGGCACTACCTGGTCTGCCTCTACCCCCAGCTGTTCCACAACCACCCTTTTTAGCCGCTCAAAAATACCCGTCACCTTTCTCCTCCCTAAAAACCTCCATCCATCCAACACGGATGCTAGCCTGGCTCAAGGTTTATTCACCCACTACAAGACTGCTAACTGAGCCCAAGACTCCGTTAACGAACCTTGGCGAATTATCACTACCGAACCTCTTGGCTAGCTCCACGGCCTCATTTATGGCTACCTTAACCGGCACCTTCCTGTTAAATAGAATCTCGAATATCGCCAGTCTCAGGATATTCCTATCAACGGTAGGTATCTGCTCTATAGGCCAGGTCGGGGCAAAACGCGCAATATCCGGGTCAATCTTCTCCTTATTACGGACAACGCCGCTGACCAGCTCGCGAGCGAAGGCACTATTTTCCTCAGTGAATCTCTCACTCTCCAGAAGACGTTCTATGGCTAGTTCCGCATCATGCCTTACGGAATCAACCTCATAGAGTGCCTGGAGAGCCAGTATCCTGGCTTTTCGTCGTGCCCCGGCCATAAACTACCCCAAACCTACATTAAATTTGCCAAAGAATAGGAGCAGAAGCCCCCATTTTGAATTGAGTTTAGCAGATGCGCCGATGTAAGGTCAATGGAAATTGTTCAGCAACCTATTCCCCTGCCCCCGTCCCTTTCCCACTGTTCAGACACTTCGCACAAAAATTGGTAGGTAAAGTGAAGTTAAGTCATCTTGACATCACCTGAATAGGTGATATAATCACCCATGTGAGGGATTTTTTGCCAATTGGCGACTAATAGGATAGAGAGAAAGGCAAACTAGAATCCCAAGCAGTAGTTACCTGAGGGGGCATTGAACTGCCACCTGTAAGTGGGCACTTGGATGGCAGGGAGCCAATAGTGAAACCGACCTCAAAAAGGTCGGTTTTTATGTTTTTAGAAAGTAATCCAGAAGGAGGTGACTAAATTCTTCAAGACACATTAAAAACCAGAAGCCCGATGCCCCAGGCCCCAGGTCGAGGGGCGATAAAGAAATCTTAAAAGAAAGGAGGTTATAAAGAAATGAAAAAGATTAATTGGTTCTTATGTATTAGCATAGAAGGGGAATATGCCTAAAAAACATTACTCACTTTCAAAATGGGATAAGAGATATATCACTATTGCTAAGTTGGTCTCAGAATGGTCAAAAGACCCTTCTAAAGTGGGAGCAGTAATAGTTACAAATGAAGGTATCGCCTTGGGTTATAATGGTTTTCCTGTGGGTATTGAGGATGATGAACGCCTTAATGATAGAGCGAAAAAATTAAATATGACTATTCATGCTGAGCAAAATGCACTTCTTATTGCAGGTTCTCATGCTAAAGAAGCATCTCTCTACGTGTGGGGTAAACCCATATGCGCTAGGTGTGCCGTTTTAATAATCCAAGCAGGTATCAGTAAAATAGTAGCAACAAATCCAGAAGATGAACCCAATGAAGAGTGGTGTGAATTAGGAAAATTAGCCGTGGAAATTTTTGAAGAAGCTCAAATAGATATTATTTTCTATAAAGCTGAGCCATTTTTACGAACTTAACATAAGTTTTGCACTTCCCTCCTTATAAGGGAAGGGGGTCAGGGGGATGGGTTAACCAAATTCTTTATCGCCGGCACATCACCAATATTCAAGGTTTCAACATCGGTATTTATTCTTTTAATGAGTCCGCTAAGCACCTGCCCGGGGCCTATCTCAATAAAGGCAGCCACACCGTCACCTACCATGTATTCAATAGAACGCTGCCATTGAACCCCGTGGCATAACTGCCGGAGAAGCTCCGCCTTTATCTCACGAGCAGTGGTCATTGGCTCAGCGGTAGTGTTAGCCACAACCGGAACGAGAGGGTCACGGAAAGAAAGAGATTCCAGGATTTGGGACATGCCACTGGCCGCCGACTCCATCAGCGGCGTATGGAAGGCAGCGCTTACCGGTAACGGAATGGTGCGCTTAGCCCCCTTAGCTTTGGCCAGTTCTGAGGCTCTAGTTAGGTTCTCATGCGCCCCGCTGATTACCATCTGATTCGGGCAGTTAACGTTAGCCAGCCAGGTATTGGTTTCTTCACACACTTCGGCCAGTGCTGCCTCATCAAACCCGATTACAGCCACCATACCACCGGGTTTCGCTAACCCGGCTTCATGCATTAAGCGTCCTCTTTCCCGAGCCAGATAGACAACCGTGGCAAAATCAACTACCCCGCTTGCGGCCAGTGCCGTATATTCGCCCAGGCTATGCCCGGTAACAAAAGCCGGTGGCGGCAACCCGTCACGATTCACCGCCTGAACCGCCTTGAGACAGGCATAGCTGACCGTTACCAGCGCTGGTTGGGCATTGATTGTCTGGCGAAGCTCTGCCTCCGGACCTTCAAAACACAGTCGTGAGAGGGGGAATCCCAGAACCTCGTCAGCCTGGGTAAAGACGGCTCTTGCGGAAGGGAAATTCTCGCAAAGGTCACGCCCCATGCCCACCTTTTGAGAACCCTGTCCCGGAAAGACATAGGCTACCTTCATGAGCTTAAGCTTAACTAACCCCCGTAAGCATTCCTAAGTTTGGTGATGATTGCCTCAGCCTCAGCTACTATCTCGTCAATAATAGATTTGACTGACTTAACGTCTTTTATCATCCCGCAAATCTGGCCAGCCAGGAGCGTGCCCCCCTCAAGGTCGCCTTCAAGCAAGCCCAAACGCACCTTACCGACACCAAACTCCATAATCTCCTCTACCGAGACACCAGATTTCTCCCGCTCCAGAAACTCTCGTGTTAGCTTATTTTCCAGGGAGCGCATCGGGTAACCGGTGCTCTGACCGGAGATTACTGTCGAGCGGTCACTAGCGTCCATAATCGCCTGTTTATAAGCCGGGTGGGCAACGCACTCCTCACTACACACAAAACGCGTTCCCATCTGGATACCCTGAGCCCCAAGAGCCAGCGCTGCCACCAAACCCCGCCCGTCAGCAAAACCTCCCGCCGCCACTACCGGTAGCTTAACGCAATCAACCACCTGAGGCACCAAAGCCATAGTCGTTATCTGACCGACTTCTCCTCCCGACTCCATACCCTCAGCTATAAAAGCATCAACACCGGCCCGTTCCAGACGCCGCGCCAGGGCGACACTAGCTACCACCGGCATTATCTTTATGCCCGCCTCCTTAAATCTGGAGATGAGAGGGCCGGGATTGCCGGCGCCGGTAGTAACCACCGCCACCTTCTCCTCCAGAACCACCTCGATAACCTCCTTGGCAAAGGGAGATATCAGGAGAATATTTACCCCAAATGGTTTATCCGTCAGCTTGCGGGTCAGGTGTATCTGCTCCCTCAACCAACTCGGTTCACAGCCACCAGCACCAATAATTCCCAGACCACCAGCGTTAGACACCGCAGCGACAAGCTCCGCCGTAGCCACATGAGCCATCCCCCCCTGAATGATGGGATACTTAATGTCAAAAAGGTCACAAACTGCAGTCTTGAGCATAGAATAGCCCCCCTTAGCTAGTTTTCTTTTTCGGGCTCTTAATCTCGATGACTTCCCTACCGGCATAGGTGCCACAGGTAGGACAAACATGATGAGGTAATTTAGGACCATGGCACTGCGGGCAAGCCTCAAGCTGAGGCGGACTCAATAGCCTCAGATTATTGCGCCGCCTACCCTGACGCGCCTTAGCATATTTCCGTTTTGGCAAAGCACCCATAACTATTCCATATCCTTTCTTTTGATTAACTAGCCTTCATTAGTAAGAAGCAGCTTACGTAGTCTCGACCAACATGGGTCCAGACCCTGAGAGGGACAATCACAGGGTCCCTGATTAAGGTCATGACCACAGGTGGGACATAACCCGGCACACTCCTCACGACACAGCGGCTTCATTGGGATAACCAGTAATGCATACTGACGTACTGCCTCCGTTAAATCAAGTATATAACGCTCATCAATCACGAAATATCCCGGCTCCTCGGGCAAGGACAATGAAGCTCCACTAGCCATATCTGTAACCGGAAAATACTCCTCTTCAATGCTCAGTGTTAGCGGAGAGCGAAACGGACTCAAGCAACGGCTACAGGTAACTTCAACCTCAGTTCGTAGCTCAGCTTTAAGCAGGATACCCCGGTCGGTACGCGTTAGCCAAACCTCACCCTGAACCAGGCTATCGCTACCCGCAATATTAATAGTATCACTCACCGTGTAATTCCGTTTTGACCCGAGGGATGACTTAAGCAGCCCAGACACATTGATACGCACTAAATCTTACCTCTAACTAAACCGATGTCAGCCTATTATAAACTGAGCCGCATAGCTACTGTCAAGCAGGTCACGCCCCCGATACTTAGCTTTTTGTCTACCTCACTCACTTATAGATTTACTTCACTGGCCGTTGTATACTAGAAGACAAGGAGACTACGGCATGGAACAGACATTTGAAGCCACCATTGAAAAACGCGATAAATGGTACATCGGATGGGTAGATGCTGTTCCTGGAGCTTTCAGTCAGGGCAGGACGATTAAAGAGGTGGAGGAAAACCTGAAGGAAGCGGTGCAGCTCATACTGGAAAGCCAGCGGGAACTAAGAGACAAAGGGACAAGCGGGGAAACCCTGAAGAGAAAAATCCAGGTTCAAGTGTAGTTCTATGAAACGCCGTGACCTCATCGGCCATCTGACAAGAGAAGGCTGTGTTCTCCATCGCGAAGGTTCCAAACATTCTGTTTTCTTTAATCCAGAAAACGGGCACATGGCTACCGTCCCCAGGCACAGGGAAATAGAAATCCTCCTGGCAAGAAAAATATGCCGTCAACTGGATATCTCTTTACCCAGGTAAGGAGCTTAGCTAACACCCCTTTGTCCCCCTTTGATTTTTGTCTACCTCATCCCCTTAAGGTTTTATCTGGTGACCCCATCCCCCTTTATCCCCCTTCCCCTGGGAGGGGAAGGGGGAAGAAAAAGAAAGAGGGGGCTGTGGTAGTTATGCTATAATTATCCCAACTGAAAGGAGAACTCTAGGATGGGTTTTTTAAGTGCAAAAACTAAGGGATAGGTTAAAAAGAATGGACATATTGGTTTATGCAAATAATATAGAAAAAGATTACCAAACAGTGGCGGTAATTGATTGGAAAAATTTTGACAAAAAGGTGAAAGAGAGACCCGAAGATTATGTTTTTATTCTATCTCCTGATGAAATGAATAAATTTAAAGAATTAAATAAACAGATATATGCTGGATTGAAAGGCAAAGGTATGGCAATCAACGAGGCTGAGTATGTTAATAAATACCCAGGTGTTTTTGTGATAACCGCATTAGCCCTCAAACCTGATTTTGTTAAGAGATATAAGGTTGGTTTTTTCACAGATAAGATTTTGGGGCTATCTCATGCGGTTTTCTATATTAATCGGTCAACAAACGATATAGAAAGGGCAAATGCGGTATTAAAAAGAATTATGGATTTTAAAGCAAACGTAACCAGAGAGGATAATAAAAAGAATTAAGCATAAGAAGACTGAGGGGAGAGGGGGATACAGGGTGAGGGGTTACCATAATTTAATTTTCAATTGATTGAAAATCCCTAATAAAACAAAAAGAGGGGCATTTCTACCCCTCTTCTCTTTTTATCTGGCTAATACCAATTCTGAAGCAGGCCAAACCCTCGACCATTAGTACGGCTTAGCTCAACATGTTACCATGCTTACACCTGCCGCCTATCAAGCAAGTAATCTACTTGCGGTCTTACTCCCACCGGCAAGCCGGCGGGATGGGAGATCTAATCTTGGGATGGGCTTCGCACTTAGATGCTTTCAGCGCTTATCCCAACCAGACTTGGCTACCCAGCAATGCCCCTGGCGGAACAACTGGCACACCATTGGTCTGTCCCTCTCGGTCCTCTCGTACTAGAGAGAGCCTCCCTCAAATCTCCGGACGCCCACGACGGATAGAGACCGACCTGTCTCACGACGGTCTGAACCCAGCTCGCGTGCCGCTTTAACGGGCGAACAGCCCGACCCTTGGGACCTGCTTCAGCCCCAGGATGCGACGAGCCGACATCGAGGTGCCAAACCTTCCCGTCGATGTGAACTCTTGGGGAAGATAAGCCTGTTATCCCCGGGGTAGCTTTTATCCGTTA
>SDBT01003207.1_pt1 | contig 28458 bp, 28 predicted proteins | sample 2277101 | NCBI WGS metagenome assembly SDBT01 (sample SAMN10404973, study PRJNA504765) | marine sediment metagenome | isolation source: marine sediment core GS10_PC15, 103 cmbsf | place: Arctic Ocean: Southern Knipovich Ridge | collected 2010 | reverse complement strand
ATAACCATTCTAAAAATACAATAACCCTTTTTTAATCTTAAATTTATGCGGCATACCCGGATAAATTTCCCCCCCAAAAATTATAAAGTTACCTCAAAACTCGTGGGGCGGCTTTCCTAAACCCCCACCTCAATCCCTATCCCCCTTAGGGGGATTTTTCTTTAATACCCCCTTTTCACCCTTGTATTCCTGGAACATTTGTGCTATTATTTAAGCTCCATACTGAAAACTAGTTTCAATAAGGAGCTCCCATGACCGGATCAACCCTCGCCGCTTCCCTGCTTTCTCTGCTCTTCTCCTACGTACCCGGCTTCAAAGACTGGTACGCACCCAAGGACCACTACCTCAAGCGCCTCATCATGCTCGCCCTGGTGATCGTCGCCGCTATGGGCGCTTTTTCGTTTGCATGCGCCGGTCTGGCCGACGATTTCAGCGTCAAAGTCTCCTGCGACGCTTTCGGCGCCTGGGGGTTGGTGCGCGCCGTGATCGCCGCAGTGGCAGCCAACCAGGCTGTCTTCTTGATCTCTCCCAGGAAAAGCCAATCACGGAATGCAAGCATGTGTTTCAAGCCAGGTTACAAACATATATGAACCCTCGTAAACCCGGCGCCCAGCCCGGAAACCGGCCTTTTAAGCATCCGTACTTTGGATGCCGGATGCCAACGATTCATTTCTAGAGGCGAAAGCGAAGCCAAGCTCACTGGAGGTGAGCCGGCCAAGCATACGGAGTATGCCCATACGAAGTATGCCAAGCATCCTTTTTTGAATGCCAAGCATGCGTTCTTTGCATGCCAAAGCATCCGCTCTCTGGATGCCCCCTATCCCCGGATCACCTGATGCCCTAATGGCTAATTTCCTGGTTTCTCGTCTTTCCTTCTTTGTCCGTCGTCTGTCTTCTGTCGTCCGTCATCTATCGTTCGTCGTCTATCCTCCGTCGTCTGTCATCCGTCATCCGTCGCCCAAGCATTCGTTCCTCTTCGTTTCACAATTATTTTTTACTCAAAAATAGCCATCATAGAACCCACTCATGGAGCATCACCTGCCTTTAACCGACGAACAATGGGCTAAGATTGAGCCTCTCATCCCCCCGCCTGAATCCGCTGCCACTCGCGGCCGCCCGCCCATCGACGAGCGCCTCGTCCTGGACGCCATTCTCTGGAAGCTGAAGCATGCGTTCTTTGCATGCCGGCCAACAAACCTTGGTACGATCTGCCCGTTAGCCAGGGGGCTGTCCAATTTCCCTCCCACCAGACCTGCTACCGCCGATACCGCCAGTGGATGCGCACCGGGCTGCTCAATCAAATACTCGCGACCATTTTCGAGGACCTCCTTGTTCGGGGTGGTTTTGACCTCCAGTACGCCCTGCAGGACGGCACCATCAAATTCGAGTATAGTGGTCGCGGACTAAAAATCTTCGTAGACCCGCAACTTCGAGACACATGGCAAATCTCTTCCGCCTTGATCTACTCGGCATTGCTGCCAGGAAAGCCCGCTCACACCTCAAATGAGTCTAAACCCTCTCCCAGCTCTTAAGCGTCTGCTCTTTATATGCCAAAGCATCTGTTCTTTAGATGCCAACGATTCATTTCTAGGGGCGAAAGCTTCGCTTTCGCCAAGCATACGAAGTATGCCCATACGTAGTATGCCAAGCATCCGCACTTTGGATGCCGGATGCCGGCCGCGGCGGCGTGGGAGCCGCCTCAGTTGGAGAAACTAGCCAGGGAGTTTGATTATATCTATCATGCGCGGCCAAAAGACCATCATCGCTCACGGTTATACAACACTTCTGGCTCAAGACCAATTAACTGTCTTCGCTAACGAGGAATGCGTCTCAGAAGTACAACAGTGTCTGACCAGCGAACTCATTGAGGATGATTCCGGTGATGAGGAGGCAGATGGCTGAAGGGTTAAAGAATGACCAGCCCCGCTAGGCACCCGGCTGTATGTGGGACGTATCACTACCTGGTTTGACAGGGACTTCTTTCGTACTCTTACTGGACTTCTTACCGGCGCTCGAACTCCGCTTGGAACGCGGCTGCTTCGCCACCACTCCTGGCGTCAAAGCAAGTTCCAGCACTTCATCCATGTGCTCAATGTTCAAGATGTTTAGCTCCCGGCGGGCCCGCTTGGGGATCTCGGTCAGGTCTTTCGCGTTGCGCTTCGGGATCAAGACCGTCTTCAGCCCAGCGCGGTGAGCCGCCAGCACCTTTTCACGCACACCGCCAACCGGTAGGATACGGCCACGCAGGGTGATCTCACCAGTCATGCCCACATCCCGCTGCACTTCCCGCTTGGTGAAAGCCGAAACCAGAGCGGTGCAAATCGTTATCCCGGCGCTGGGCCCATCTTTTGGAATGGCTCCTTCCGGTATGTGGATGTGGATATCGACCTTTTCATAGTCTTCAGGATCAATATTTAACTGACGGGAGCGTGATTTCAGGTATGAAAGCGCCGCCTGAGCAGATTCCTGCATAACATCACCGATCTGACCTGTAATCTGTAAATTGCCCTTTCCATCGATCAGTAACACTTCTACGGGCATGATTTCACCCCCATTTGCGGTCCAGGCTAACGCCGTAGCAACACCAATTTCGTTCTGGCGCTCGGCTTCCAGTTCGAAAAACTGCGGCGGTCCGAGGAAGCGCTCCACGGAAGTAAGACCGATGTTAGTGGGATGCTTTTTGCCCTCCGCCTTCAGACGAGCGATCTTACGGCAGATGCGCCCGATCTCGCGCTCCAGGTTGCGAACACCTGCTTCGTATGTGTACTCGCGAATAACGCGTTTCAGCGTCTGGACCGAGAAATGCACTTCGTCCGAATCCAGCCCGGTCTCCTCCACCTGGCGCGGTATCAGGAAGCGCCTGGCGATCTCGATTTTTTCTTCTTCAATGTAACCTGGGAACTCAATCAACTCCATCCGGTCCAGCAGAGCGGCTGGGATCGATGCGGTTGTATTGGCGGTGGTTATGAACATCACACTGGACAGGTCGTACGGCAATTCCAGGTAGTGATCCGAAAAACTGAAGTTCTGCTCCGGATCGAGCACTTCCAGCAGCGCCGATGAGGGGTCGCCGCGGAAATCCTGCCCCAGCTTGTCGACCTCGTCAAGCATAAAAAGCGGGTTGACCGTTTCGGCGCGCCGCATGGTCTGCAGGATGCGCCCCGGCAGGGCGCCAATGTACGTTCGCCTGTGGCCGCGTATTTCTGCTTCGTCGCGCACGCCCCCTAATGATAAACGCACGAACTTGCGTTCCAGGGCATTGGCGATCGAACGCCCCAGCGAGGTCTTACCGGTACCTGGTGGACCGACAAAGCACAAAATGGGCTGGCGTGATCGCTTGGGCTTTAAACTTCGCACAGCAATGTACTCCAGGATGCGCTCTTTTGCGCGCGGCAGACCGTAATGTTCGCTCTCCAGCACATCAGCAGCGTGTGTGAGGTCCAGATTGTCTTCAGTCGTCTGCATCCATGGCAGATCCAGAATCCATTCCACATAGGTACGGATAATACCCACTTCCGGCGACATGGGCGGCATTTGACCCAGGCGGGTGACTTCCTTGAGAGCCCGCACCTGCACTTCCTCGGGCAGCTCGGCTGACTCTACTCGCGTCTGGAGTTCCATCACCTCACGCATCCACATATCCCCATCCCCCAGTTCGGTCTGGATGGCCTTCATCTGTTCGCGCAGGTAGTACTCGCGCTGGGTGCGGTCCACTTCGCTTTGGGCGCGCGTGTGAATCTCGTTTTCCAGCTCCAACACGTCTGCTTCTTTGACAAGCAGGTTGATCACCTCTTCCAGCCTTTCCAATGAGTCTACGATTTCCAGCAGATCTTGTCGTACCTGGAGCGGTGGTGCGATAGCGGTAACGATCATGTCCGCCAGCCAGCCCGGCTCCTCGATATTAAGAGCGTAGAGATATGCTTCCTCCGGAAGGTTGCGGTCAAGCTTAACGCACTTCTCAAACATCTCCAGTACGGTGCGCATGGTCGCCTCGGTCTGTCGATCTACCTCGGATGATTCATAAACTGGACGGGCAAGCGCCAACAAGTATGGCTCGCTCTGGATAAACTCGATCACTTCCACTCGCCTTCTACCCTGCACCAGAGCGGAGCTAGAGTTGTCAGGCATGTTCAGCAGACGCCCTACAGCTAGCTCCACCCCTACAGGATAAAAATCTTCTGGAGTGGGATTTTCGATATCGGCATCGCGCAGGGTCAGTGCAATGACTGTTTTATTATTATGCTTGGCTTCCTCGACCGCTAAAAGAGCAGTATTCTGTGATAAGAAAATCGGTGAGACCATATGAGGGAACACCACCTGGTCGCGTAACGGAAGGACCGGGCATTGAACCAACCCGTGCTCGTCTGGGAGTGTATCTGAAACCCTGTAAAGCTCCTCAGTGCGGCGGTGTAAAGCATCTCCAAATATCTCATCATCTCTGAAAAACCAATCGTTATCCTTCATCATATCTTTTCCAACCACATTTAGAATTTAATTTCCCGCATTAGCCGCGCCATTCTGGACTGCGGCACCGCGATTGTACCAGGTATCGCGGGCGCCAGCGGCTACGAAAATGCTGCCTGTTACTAAAACCAGGGCTTCCCCTCCTGCCAGTCGTAAAGCCTCCTCCAGAGCGTCTTCTACCGCCGGGACGACTTTTACCGGCTTACCAAAACGTCGGGCGCAGTCTACCAGATTGTCCGGTTCCATAGCGCGCGGGTGATAGGAACGGGTCGCTATTACCTGGCTGATCCTCGGCATAAGCTCCGCGAACATGCCATCAATGTCCTTGTCTTCAGATGCGCCGAATACCAGGATCACCGGCTGTCCCGGGAAATAGTCATCCAAAGCCAGCCGCAGCTTGAGAGCCGAGTCCCGATTGTGGGCAGAGTCAACTACCACAGGAGGCCTGGATTGCAGCACTTCGAAACGCGCTGACCAACTAACACCTGCGAATCCCACCCGGATCGAAGATTCGCTGACCTCCAGCCCGCTCTTACGAGCCACCTGCAAGGCTGTGTATGCCGTTGCAGCGTTCTCAACCTGGTGATATCCCAGCAATGGGATGGTCAAACGGGTGGGCTCCCACTCCTGCTCCCCGCCTGACTCGATATAGGCATCCACCAGAGGCTGTTCGGAGACCGACCAGACCAGGAAGGACTGGTTGTTCAACGAACGACTGGCGGGAGCGTAGAGATAGTCCCTGCCGACCTGAATCAGCGGCGCGGCGCGCTCTTCAGCGATTCGTTCGATCACAATCCGGGCTTCATCGGTTTGAGGCGCCACGACAACCGGAACGCCGGGCTTTATGATGCCCGCTTTTTCCGCCGCGATCTTGGCGAGGGTATCACCAAGGAACTCCGAATGATCGAACGAGAGCGAAGTGATAACAGAGACCTTGGGCATCACAATATTGGTGGCATCCAATCGTCCACCCAGCCCGACTTCCGCAACAACCGCGCTTGCTCCATTTCTGGCAAAATACAGGAAGCCCAGTGCGGTCGCGATCTCAAACGTGGTCAACTTCGTGCCAGCATCCAGATAAGGTTTAATTTCTGCTACCAGCTCGACCAGGTCTGCATGCGGGATTGGCTGACCGTCTATCTGGATGCGCTCAGCAAAATCATGCAGATGCGGTGATATGTACAAACCGACCCGGTAACCGGCTGCCCTCAGCGCGCTGGCGCACAACACTGAAACCGAACCTTTGCCCTTGGTGCCTGCCACATGGATGACCGGATAGGCTTCCTGCGGACGACCCAAAAAATCAGTGAACTCCACCATGCGCTTCAAGTCGAACTTATCCGGCGAATAACGGAAGGCGCGCGTTAAACTGTAGTCTACAAAGGTGTAGAGGTAATCCAGAGCTTCCTGGTAGGCTGTATCAGTGTCCAAAGTTCAGGCATTGTAACCGCGCGCTGGATTCAAGACAAGTGGTAAAATTCCACCCATGTTCAATCGCGCTTTACTGACGGTGAGCTTGCTGTTCGTGCTTATTTTGACCCTGGTCTTAATAACACTCGTCCTACCGCGCGTGGTAACATTCCTGCATGCGAGAGGACGCACATATAAAATCCAGGATGTACCCTCCAAACCCGTGGCGATCGTTTTCGGCGCTGGTCTTTGGTACGATGGTTCCCCCAGTCCTATACTGCGCGATCGCGTTACCAGGGCGGCTGATCTTTACCACGCCGGGAAGGTCACCAAAATACTGATGAGCGGCGATAACAGCCATGTAGATTACAACGAACCTGGAGCAATGAAAGCCTTTGCCATGCAGCTTGGTGTACCCGAAGATGATATTGTGCTTGATTACGCCGGACGCAGGACCTACGACACATGCTACCGGGCGAGCGACATCTTCGGTCTGCAGGAGACCATCCTGGTAACGCAAGGGTTTCACCTGCCGCGCACAATCTATACCTGTAATGCTTTGGGGATATCCGCAATCGGGGTGGATGCCGATATTCGCACATACCGCCGCCGATCATTGTTGTACTGGAACCTGCGCGAACTCCCCGCCACAGCAATCGCATTGTGGCAAGTACACGTCAGTCACCCAGAACCCGTCCGGGGAAATCCGGAACCTATCTTCCCCTTGGAGGCGCAATGACCCGCGACGAAGCGTACGCCATCGTTCAAGAATACGTCAAAAATGAGAACCTTATCCGCCACATGCTGTCCGTCGAAGCCGCAATGCGGTTTTACGCCGAGAAGTACAGCGAGGATATTGAGATGTGGGGGATGGGCGGACTGCTGCACGATTTTGACTGGGAGATTCACCCGACGCTCGAGCAGCACCCCCAGGACGGCGTCCCAATCCTGCGGGAGCGCGGCGTGCCGGAAGAAATCGTCAGGTCAATCCAGAGCCACGCCGACCATACCGGTGTGCCCAGACAGACGCTCATGGAAAAAGCCCTCTACGCCTGCGATGAGATCACCGGTTTGATCGTTGCGGTGGCTTTAGTGCGACCTTCTAAATCCCTACACGATCTGAAGGTCAAATCTGTGAAGAAAAAGTGGAAAGATCGCTCCTTTGCATCCGGCGCTAATCGGGAGGAAATTTCCGGGGCGGCAGAAGAATTCGGAGTGCCGCTGTGGGAGCACGTTGACAATGTGATCCAGGCAATGCGAGCTATCGCACCGCAGCTAGGACTGGAGGGTGAACTTCCCTCTAACGAATAAAAAAGCCCTAAAACAGAAAAACTATTCTGTCGCGACTACAATATCCACGCATTTCTCACCGCAAAGTTTGATAACATTAAGCACCTCATCAATTTCTGGTTCAACGGTCACCAGAGCTCTGCCGTCTTTGAGCAACAAGGTAACTTTGAGCGCATGGGTTTGAACCACTCGTTCCACCTCTCCGTTCATGATCATCGCCTGTGCGTGCCACCATTCAACTTCGTCATTATCCTGGTAGGCTGGATAAAGAATTGCAGGTGGTACAGGTGTGTTCAATGGAGGAGGGTATGCACCAGTTTCAGGTTCTACTTGTGCCAACGACTCACCTTGCGGAGGTGGATATACTTCACCCTCAACTACAGGTTGAGCAGTCACCTCAGTCGTTTGAGGTGCGGGCGTCGTTTGACAGGCGCTGAATAAGGTCGTAAAAATCAACAACAGAGTCACGAGCCAGATCGATTTCATCTGTCCTCCTTTTATTTTGAGCTTAGAATGTTTGGCATCCAAAGAACGGATGCTTCGGCATCCAAAGAACGGATGCTTCGGCGGCTCAACTTCGTTGAGCTTGGCATATTTGCTCGCTTTACTCGCAAAATGCATGGCAATGACACCGGGCAGTGAAGGGCACTGGGCAGTAAAAGGCACTGCTTGGGAAAACGGATGCTTCGTAGCAACTGTCATAATCTGTCCAGCGGCGATATTTTGTTGAATATCGAAGTCCGCCAAATTATACACCAGATAAGCTGACTTCACCATATACTCCAATCGAAAATATGAGCCGATAGGGCAAGGCATTTCTTATTGTACATGATCATCCCATTGTGCTCAAGCGAGGCTCAATCAGAATCACTATGGCAAACGCCGGCTTTGGGCTAATAAGCGGCTTTGAACTAAAAAGCGGCTTTAAACTGAAAAGCGGCTTTAAACTGAAAAGCTTGGGGAAAACTAGCCTATGGAAAACCGGCTTTGAGCTTACAAAGTTTAAAAAACCAGTTGACAATGCATCCATGATGGACTAAACTATTTGTATTCGGCTATGCGAAAATACTATCCGCAATCCCACAGGAGGTCCTTATGTCTCCCGAAAACCAAAAATCAACCACCTCTTATACCGAGAGCACTGCTCATATCACGCCTAATACGCCCCTGACCCCAACGATACAAGCCTGGAGCATTTACCTCGATGACCAGGGTTTGTCTCCCCACACCGTGAAAGCCTTCAGCGCAGATTTGCGTCTTTTTGCTGCCTACCAGCCAGCCGATCGTTCGATCGGAGAGATCACTACCTTGGAAATCAACAACTTCCTGGATTGGATGCAAACCGGACGTGGTGTCCCGTGCAGCCCCAAAACTCTATCCCGCCGGATCACTTCCATCAAGGCTTTCTTCCGCTGGTTGAATAAAAACGGGGTCTTACTGATCGACCCGGCTGAAAAGATCCCCCAGAAGTCAGTAATCAGTCCCCTTCCCGTTGTGTTGACCCCCGACGAGACGCAATCTGTATTAGACGCTGCAAACATTCACCACCAAGGCGCCAAAACCGACGCGCGCTATTACACTCTCGCAGCCCTACTGCTGTTTACAGGTATAAAAAAGGGTGAATGCCTGGCGCTCAGCCCGAACCACATCGATTTGGACGCGCCCAACGATCCGCTGCTGTTCATACGCTACGCAAGCTCGCAGCAGCGCTATAAAGAACGCAAAATATCTCTGCCGGAGGAATGGGTCGCGGCGTATCACGAATATCGAACCCAATTCCAACTGGATGACCGCCTTTTCCCCTGGTCGCCCAGACGACTCGAATACCTGTTAGAAGACCTGAGCGAAGAAGCCGGCCTAGAGAAGCACCTCTCCTTCGACATGTGCCGCTGGACGTGCGCGCTGAACGATTGGCGCTCGGGAATGGAGCGCGATAAGATCCGCCAGAAACTTGGTGTCTCCAAAGTACAATGGCGGGAGGTGAGTATGAAGTTGAAGCGTTTAGATGAGATGCAGCCTCTGATGAAGAGTCCTGCTGAAATGCTACCCCATTATTAAGTTTTTTTTTAGAATTGCTTTGTAGCCCATACAATGTTAATATTAGTTATGAAATAAAGAACATAGTCTCCATAATTTTTTTTTGCCCTATTCTTGTGAATTGGAAAGTAGCATTTTAGATAAAGGAGGTGCCCATCAGCAAGATTTAATCGGAACTTCGACAAATAATACTCAATGCTGTTTCTGATACTAGAATCTATATTACGGAGGATGCTATGGCACTTGGAGGTTATGCAAATAGAGTTGGTCATGTCGATCTAACAACAGGCAATATTACGTATGAACCCATACCAGAAGAGTGGGCACGCAAATATATTGGAGCGCGTGGTGTGGGTGTTAAATACGTCTTCGAGAACGGTTCGCAAGTTGACCCCCTCTCACCGGATAACATATTATGCTTCATGAACGGACCGCTCACCGGCACGGCGGTGAACCTGAGCGGGCGTATGGCTGTTGTTACAAGATCCCCACTCACAGGTACAATCGTCGACAGCCACCACGGCGGCTGGTCGGCGGCACGCTTGCGCTGGGCTGGCTTTGACGGACTGATCTTCAAAGGCAAGTCCGATAAGCCTGTCTACGCCTATGTCCACGATGAACAAGTCGAAATCCTGGACGCATCAGACCTGTGGGGCAAAGGTGTCCATGACACGGTGAAGTACTTCCAGGAAAAATACGGTGAAAAAGACCTCAGCGTGATTGCTATCGGCAACGCGGGTGAAAATCTCTCAAAATTTGCCTGCTGGATCAACGAAATGGATCGCGCTAGCGGCCGCGGCGGCACAGGCTGCGTTGGCGGCAGCAAGAACCTGAAAGCGGTCGTGATCAAAGCCGAAAAAGCTATGCCTAAACCGGTGGACCGCGAAGCGTGGAAAATAGCCCACGCCCAGGCTTTAAAAGAACTCACGCACGAAGATGTCGTGACTTCCCCGCGCAAGGGCGGACTCTCGGTCTATGGGACGAATGTGCTAATGAACATAGTCAACGATATAGGCGCGCTACCCGCTTCAAACAGCCAGTTCGCCTCTTTTGACGATAAAGCAGAAAAGATAAGCGGTGAGTACGTAAAAGACAACATCCTGGTGAACGACCCGACCTGTCACGCCTGCCCGGTTGCCTGCAAGAAAGAGGTCAAGATCAAAGAAGGTCCATACGCTGGTCTGCAAATGGAGAGTTTCGAGTACGAGTCAGCATGGGCATTGGGCGCAAACTGCAATAACGACGACTCCGGTGGTGTAGCTAAATTAATTAACCTGTGCAATGATTACGGTTTCGACACCATCGAGATGGGCAATGTACTTTCCATGTACATGGAAGCCAGCGAAAAAGGCTTCACAAACGGCGCTGGAGGACTTAAGTGGGGCGACTACGTGGCAATGGTCGAAATCATACACAAAATCGCTTCCCGAGAGGGCATTGGAGACACATTGGCAGAAGGTACCGAAAGAGCAGCCAAAGCCTTCGGGCATCCTGAAATCGCAATGACAGTCAAAGGAATGGCCATCCCCGCCTACGATCCACGCGGTATTAAAGGCATGGGCATCGGCTACGCCACCAGCAATCGCGGCGCCTGCCACTTACGAGCCTATACGCCAGCCGCCGAAGTTGTGGGTAACGTATTAGGACCAAGTGAGGCGATCGATCCATTGGAATATGAAGGAAAGGGTAAACTGCTTATCGTCTTCCAAAACGTACACGCGATGACCGATTGTTTGGACGTCTGCAAGTTCTCTACATTTGCAGAGTCGCTTGATACGTTCGCCGCCCAGTTGAAAGCATATACGGGAATTGATGCAGATGCCGATTTCCTGCTCAAAGTTGGTGAAAGGGTGTATAACCTAGAGCGCTACTACAATAACTTGAATGGTTTCCGTGAGGGCAGCGATTACCTTCCAGAGCGCTTCCTCAAAGAGCCATCAACAATGCCCGGTTCAGAAGGACATATTTGCGAGCTGGACGAAATGCTTGAAGAATACTATGAAGCGCGTGGCTGGGAGGACGGCGTCGTGCCGGAATCCAAATTGAAAGAGTTGGAGATCATCTAAGACTCAATACACATAACAGAGTAATTGACGCACCCTAATACTGGGTGCGTCTTTGCTTCCACAGATCCTCGCCCCTGCCTGAACTTATCCACCTCCAACCGCGGGAAAAATACTGATGGTATCATCGATGTGAATGACTGTATTCAGGGTATTTTCCAAGTAGGGCACATCACGCCCGTTCACAAGCACATGCACATGTCCGTGAAGCTGTCCCTCGTCGTCTAATAACTCCGAACGCATAGCCGGATAGCGAATAAAGACTTCTTCTAACAAGTGACCAATTGTGGAACCATCCGGGAGGGGGAAATCAACCGTTTTTGTTCCAACAATCTGTCGTAAAGTGGCGTAAAAATCTACCTGCATTTTCTATCTGCTCGCAGAAACGTACTTAAGATCACACAAATTTATTATTCGTGAATTATAGCACGCACAGCCTCAGGCTGATTTTGCCTGCTAGTGACTACCCACTCGCCGCCGTTATTTAGCAACTAACGCCAGCACCATCGAAAGTATGATAAGCGCACCGATAGAGATAAATAAAATCTGCTGGATGCGCATATTTCGCATCTGTCGCTTTGAACTTTTCTTCTTCTTTGCCATAATGTCCTCTGTACCTATTATAACCGAGATGATTTGTCGCACAATCCTTCAGCCATTACAAATTCTTGAAAAATCTGGGTTTATTCCAGATGATCCTTAATCGCATTGGCAAGGTCCAACGTAATCCCCTGCACAGCGTTGAGTTCAGCAATAGTCGCTTTTTTTATTTTTTCAATAGATCCAAAGTGGTTCAGCAGAGCTTTCCTTTTCGCAGGTCCGATACCCGGGATTGCTTCTAAACGCGAGGCTAAACCCTCCTTTGTTCGCCTTTTGCGATGGGAGCTAATCGCGAAGCGATGGGCTTCATCCCGCATACGCTGGAGCAAAAATAATCCTTGAGATTTGCGCGGCAGCAGGATTGGCTTGGGCTTACCGGGAAGGAATATCTCTTCGTTCTGCTTAGCAAGCCCCACTACCGGTACAATTGCTGATAGATCATAACGTTCCAACACTTCCACTGCCCGCCCCAACTGTCCTTTGCCACCATCAACGATCAGTAAATCTGGCAGGAGCGCGAAGGCAAGGTTGGGTTTATTACCCGGTTCCACCTCCACCTCTTTAGCTGCCAACCAGCGGTTGAATCGCCGGGTGAGGACTTCCTCCATGCTGGCGAAATCGTCGGGACCTACCACGCTGCGGATGTTGAAGCGCCGGTATAACTTCTTATTAGGCACACCACCCTCAAAAACCACCATGCTCCCCACAGCGGCTGTGCCCTGGGTATTGGATATATCGTAGCATTCGATACGGTTCAGCGGTTCTACCAGCGCCAGCGCCTCTTGCAGTTCTGAAAGCGCCTGTTCTTGCCGGTGCCGGTCCGCCTGCCAGCGCGCTTGCAGCGAATTCAACGTCTCGACAGCATTTTCTTCCGCCATCAGCACCAAATCACGCTTCTTACCGCGGCGAGGTACCAGGATTTCAATTTTCTGACCGGCATGTTTTTGTCTGAGCCACTGGCGGATGATCTTGGCTTCTTCTACTTCGTGAGGTAATAAGACCTGGGAGGGCACCTTGGGCGCCTTATCATAAAACTGCTTCATAAATTCCGCCATTACATTGGAATCGCTGGTCTCCATTGCACCTTCCAGCAAATAGTAATCACGCCCGATAAGCTTGCCGCCGCGGATGAAAAACACCTGCACACAGGCGTCTCCATTCGATCGAGCCAGAGCGAGCACATCCGAATCTATATACTCACTCGATACAACTTTTTGACGCTCCACGATCGTCTCAATTGCGGAGATCTGATCCCGCAGGGTAGCTGCCCGCTCGAAGCGCAGCCCCTCAGCAGCATTCTCCATCTCCAAACGCATACGCGCAACAATTTTTTCGGTGCGTCCATCCAGGAAACTGCACAAATCATCGATCATCTGGCGATATTGATCATGCCCAATCGCTCCAATGCAAGGCGCGCTGCACAACTTAATATCATGATACAGACAGGCACGCCTGTCACCCCCAGTTATTTCTCGATCACAGGTAAGATACGGAAAAATCCGCCGCAGTACTCCCATGGTCTGGTGAACAGCCCACACGCTTGTATATGGACCAAAGTAGCGCGATCCATCCAGCACCATCCTGCGAGTGACTGTCACTTTTGGAAACCGATCCGCCCAATGTACCTTGATATAAGGATAGGTTTTATCATCCTTCAAGCGTACATTAAACTGCGGGCGATGCTTCTTGATCAGGTTATTTTCAAGAATCAGGGCTTCTAATTCGGAATCCACGATGATCCACTCGATGTCGGATATCCGCCGCACCATCTGGCTGGTTTTTGATCCATGCTTGACGCTAGTGTGGAAATAAGAACGCACCCGGCTGCGAAGGTTGATGGCTTTACCCACGTAAATCACATCCCCCCGATCATCTTTCATCATATAGCAGCCCGGCTTGGCGGGCAGGTTATCAAGTATGCCCTGAATATGTTCCGAGGTTTCCATTATTCGATCATTTTAACATGAGATAAATAGCAGGGGAACTTTCCAGTTATAATTGAGTAATCATGGATAAACCAAATGAAATCGTGGTAGGAGATCTTTTACGACAGCACGGTCTGCGTTTAGCTGTGGCTGAATCATGCACCGGTGGATTGATAGGACATCGTATCACAAATGTCCCCGGATCATCCACTTATTATATGGGCAGCGTAACAGCTTATGCCTACGAAGCCAAGGTACGGTTGTTAGGAGTGAGCTGGGAAACCCTGGAAAAATTCGGCGCCGTGAGTAAGGAAGCCGTGCTGGAAATGGCGAAAGGTGTCCGCCATGCTTTGGCTGCTGATATTGGATTGGCAGTCAGCGGGATTGCCGGTCCCGGCGGCGGCACACCCGAAAAACCGGTCGGTCTGGTATGGATTGGGCTAAGCACACCCAGCGTGGACAAAGCCTGGCAACACATCTGGGAAGGGGACCGGCTGAAGGTTAAGGAGCAGTCCGCTGAAGAGGCGCTGAAATTGCTGGCAGGCTACCTGCGGGACGAGCAATCCAAAACAAATCCCAAACATACAAATTAGTACATAACCAAATGATACCAATTAATGTAACAGCTGAATTCGATATTGAGGGAAATGTCTTCCCAATAAGCTTCACTTTAAAGGGGGTGCAGTACTCCATAGACGCTATTGGACGTAAGTGGCAGGACGAGAATGGAAACCACTTCCTGGTCATGGTACCCAGTGAAAGGGTGTATGAGCTCCTTTATGTGCCCAAGGAGATGTGCTGGTATCAGGTCCCATACGGCATGCAAAAACGCACTACCCCAGCTTAGCTCGCTCTTCCTGCGCCACAATTGGTTCCAGCTTGCGGAATAAGGGCGCCGGTTCTTCCATAGATTGCCCGGCTGGAAGGCTACCCGGCTCCCACTTACCACTTGCATCAGCGGAGTTATAACCCAAAACGGTATGTTTACCCAGCGAATCCTCAACAGTTTCAACATACTGCTGGCCAAATAAGGGCTGCTTGTACCCCAAATAGAGATTCAACCGTTCGCTAGTAAACGGTAAAAACGGAGACAATTGAACCTTGAGCCAATCAATTGCCTGTAAAGCCGTGAAAATGGTTTTAGCCGCATCCTCCTTGTCACTTTTGACCTCAAACCAGGGCGCTGATGTATCGAGGTATTTGTTGACCTCCGACGCCAGACGAACCGCTTCATTCAAAGCAGGTCGCAGGCGCACCGCATCTATTTGCTCGCCAACACTCTCGAACCCCGCTGCGACCGATTCCAATATCGCTTTGTCATCCGGGCGCAGTTCCCCCGGTTCCGGTACACAGCCATCCCAGTGTTTATAAGCAAATGAAAGAACCCGGTTGACAAGATTGCCCCAGGTTGCAACTAACACATCGTTATTGCGCCGCACGAAATCATCCCAATCCCAGTCAGTATCCTTAGTCTCAGGCATATTTACAGTCAAGTAGTATCGCAGCGGATCCGGGTCATATCGAGACAGAAAATCCAGACCCCATACGGCCCAGTTTCTACTTCCCGATATTTTTTGCCCTTCCAGGTTCATAAACTCATTGGCAGGTATATCATACGGCAAGGTCAGTTTTACCCCATCTTCATTGCTATAGATCTTCCCGAACCATTCTCCAACTCCGATCAAATATGCAGGCCAGATCACCGCATGGAAAGGGATATTATCCTTACCGATGAAGTAATACCCCTTTGCATCAGGATTTGTCCACAATTTTTCCCAGGCTTCAGGCTGTCCACCCAGTTTCGCCCACTCGATTGCGGCTGATATATACCCGATTACCGCTTCAAACCACACGTAAAGGCATTTTCCGTCCCAACCCTCGACCGGTACAGGGACCCCCCAATCCAGATCGCGAGTGATCGACCGACCATGCAAACCCTTAGCCAGTATTTGACCCAAGGACTGGCGCAGCACATTGGAGCGCCAATAACTTTCACGCTGGCGCAAGAAGTCCACAATCGATGGCTCCAATGCGCCCAGATCAACGTAAAAATGTTCGGTCTCACGCAGTTCCGGAGTGGAACCATCAGTCTTTGACCGCGGATCGATCAATTGATTCGCATCAAGCAAATTTCCACAATTATCACATTGATCCCCTCGAGCTTCTGGGTAACCGCAGAAATAACAAGTCCCTTCAACATACCGGTCAGGCAAGAATCTACTTTGAGCTGGCGCATACCACTGCTTCTGCTTCTCCGCGTATAGATAGCCGTTCTCCTGTAGAGCTAAAAAAATAGCCTGGGAGACTTCAAAGTGATTTTGTGTGTGCGTGCTCGTGAATAAGTCATACGCCAGACCAAGTTTCTGAAACAACTCAATAAAACCGTTGTGGAATTTTTGGTAAACCTGCACGGGTGTAGACCCCTCAGCTTCCGCTCGTACAGTCACCGGTGTACCGTGGGCGTCTGTGCCTGAGACCATAGTCACTCGATCCCCTAAGAGGCGATGATAGCGCGTAAAAATATCAGCCGGCAAGTGTGAACCGGTGATGTTGCCAACATGAATACGCGAGTTTGCATAAGGCCAGGCTACAGCAACGAGAATATTTTCAGACATTTCTCCCTCCATTAAGATTTCAACTCAAAAACGAAAAGACTGTCCCGGTCAGTACAAACAACAAAAAAAATTATTCACCTTTCAATAGGGATTTCAGAACACTCAGGCGAGGATCACCGGTATGCTCTTCGTGGCTGCACGGCTCAACATTACGATTTCCACCACAGACCGGGCATAGTCCTTTACAATCTGGACTACAAAGCGGGTTGATCGGAACTGTGAGCAGCATTTCTTCCCGTACAAACGGCTGCAGGTCTATCACACCATCCTCTGGGACGACTTGCCCTGATTCGTTCACCGAATCCTGCTTAAAGGTGTACACTTCCGCAAAGTTGATCTCCAGAGGTTGTGAAAGGCTCTCCAGACAACGTGCACACCCGGCGGTAATCTGTGCCCCAAGCTCGACTTGCAGTAATAATCCATTCGTGACGCGGGTAACCCACGCAGTTCCTGACAGGTTGTACAAGTCTAAATCCGGCGGGAGATGGACGTGTGGGTATTCAATTAAATAATCCCGTTTGTACCCAACCGTTTGATGAATTACAGACCCGACATTCAGTCGTAGAATATTTTGCGAGTTATTCATAGGAATTTCATCACCCTCTGGAAAACTCCACCCAGTAATTACATCCCAAATTGGAGTACGTTGCAGGTTTATTTTACAATAGAATCTAAAAAGTGGGTGCGATTATATCATGCCGTCATGCGCCACTTTTACATTAGTATATAATGAGCAATATATTGCCAAATCCGTTTTATTAATAAAAATTTTTTAGTAAAAAGGTAATTCTTGGATGAAGCTATGTCAAAACTCCTTATTGCAAGTAACAACCGGGGGAAATTACTAGAGATCAAAGCGCTGTTGGGTGATATGGGTGTTGAATTATTAACCCCAGTACAAATGCACATCAATATTCGTGTCGACGAGGTTGGCAAGACCTACGCTGAAAATGCGGCTTTGAAAGGGCGCGCTTTTGCCCACGTCAGTGGTTTACTGACTCTCGCCGACGATACAGGTTTGGAAGTAGATGCTCTTGATGGATTGCCTGGTTTACGTTCGGCACGCTTTGCTCCCCAATCGGACGCCACAGACGCAGACCGGCGCGCCTATCTGTTAACACGCTTGCAAGGAATGCCAAGACCGTGGCTGGCTCGATTCAGGTGCACCATCGCGATCGTCGCGCCATCCGGAAATGTTCGCTTCACGGAAGGTGTATGCGAAGGCGAAATCACACCCCAAGAGCGCGGCGGTCATGGATTCGGTTACGATCCGATATTCATGATAACCGGATTAAATCGCACAATGGCTGAATTAAGTATGGACGAGAAAAACCGCCTCAGCCACCGGGCGCGGGCTGTCAGGGCAGCCCGTCCTATTCTCATGGATTTGCTGTCAAGCGACCCATCCAAAAAATAATACCTCATATCTTCACGCAAGTATCAAACCATTATAGAATAGGATAGACAAAAATACGGGAAATTTTCCCCAATCCATTATGCCGATTGCCGCTGATATCTATTATCATCTATATTCTAAAAACCACATAACCGCCAGACCACCTATTGTGCTGATCCACGGCGCCGGTGGAACGCATCTTTTCTGGCCGCCTGCGATCCGCCGATTATTCGGCTACCAGGTCTACGCCCTGGATTTACCCGGACACGGTAAATCATATGGACGAGGCTTTCAATCCATTTCCGCTTATGGTGCGGCTGTCCTCAAATGGATGGCAGCTATAGGGATTCACAGGGCGGTTTTTATCGGTCACTCAATGGGCAGCGCAATCGCTCTTTCATTGGCATTGGATAATCCAGAGCAAGTCTCAGCTCTCGCTCTTATTGGCGGCGGCGCACGTCTGCAGGTCTCGCAGATACTCATGGACAGCACCTCAAGCCCCACAACTTTCAACAACGCCGTTTCAAAGATCGTCCATTGGTCTTTCAGTCCAAATTCCTCTCCACGATTAAAGGAACTGGCTGTTCAGCGGATGGTTGAGACACGACCCAGTGTATTTCATGGGGATTTTCTGGCTTGCAACGAGTTTAATGAATCCAGACGGATTACTAATATCAGCCAACCCACTCTGGTATTGTGCGGCTTGGAGGATAAAATGACACCCCCACACTATTCTAAGTTACTTGCCAATAATATCCCGAATGCACATCTGGAAATCGTTCCAGATGCCGGGCACATGGTAATGCTCGAACAGCCCCAACTGGTGGCAGGGGTAATTGAAGAATTCCTCTCAACCATTTAACACTGATTATCCGCTCAGCCATCTGACATAAGGACATCTGCCATTGGGTCTGTCCAACAAGTTGCAGCGCGCCTACGCCGTGGATTACGCCGTGTCAAGTCAAATGAAATTGATACCGAAGTGGTCTCGTCATAAATCCCCTTGACCCGTCTGCTTTGTTGTAATGAGTGAGATAAAGAATTGATAAGGCTCTAACTTCAAGTCTTCGAATGGGATGTCTTCATCCATGATCAAATCTTTGAAAGAATGGCTCAGTCCATGCAATCGCAGGAGATTTGCCGGGATGGTCTGCTCGTGTTCACTGAAATTGGCCAAGATCAGCGCCCTGTGGGAATTGTGCGCTCGTATATACCCCAGGACATGGTTGCTTCCGGTGTTGATAACCTGCATCGCGTCCCCAGAGAAAACCGGATTGGATTTTCTCAGGCTGATCAGACCCTTCAGGTTTTGGAAGATTCGACCTTCAATTGATTTCTCGTCTTTGCGGCGGCAATTCTGATCCCAGTTGGTCTCTAGCCGGTGGACCCAGCGGGAATCGCCAGCCTTGGAGGGGTCATCCCGGTAGGCGTAGTCGTTGAGCACGCCGACCTCGTCGTTCAGGTAGATCAGGGGAATACCCCCAATCGTCAGGATGATTCCATGAATGAGCAGGATTCTGCTTATAGCCAGTTCGACTTCGGTTTCAGTCTCTTCCCGCAGGGCTTTTTCGAGACCAGCCAATGAGGCGCAAGTTCCCGAGATGCGCATATCTCCGGTTTTGGGATTCTCTTGAAAAGGCAGACCCCTCACAAAACTGCCCTCGAATCTCCCGGTATAGAAAGCATTCAAGAATTTTCGGTGATCGAACCCATTGATCCCCAATCGAGCGGAATCCTCGTCAGAAAAAGTCCAGCCGATGTCATCATGACCGCGAACGTAATTAACCCAGGAACAATAGGGGTTGATCTTGAACCGTTCTTGCAAAGCCTGAACGAGCAAGGTTGTATTGCGAGTGGCCAGCGTGTTCCATATTAAAGCCATCAAAAGCGGGTTATAGGAGAGCTGACACTCACCCGGGTCGATATATTTGGCAACCTCATCAGGGTGGACGATGGCTTCAGACTTGAAAACCATAGCCGGCGCCGCGATCCGGGTGACCGCGTTATATGCCTGGATCAGCAAGTGAGCCTCGGGGAGGTTTTCGCAATTGGTCCCAAACTGTTTCCAGGTAAACGCCACTGCGTCCAGACGCAGGACCACGATGCCCACATTCGCCAAGAAAAGCATCTCCTTAGCCATTGAGATGAAAACCGCCGGGTTATCATAGTTTAAGTCCCATTGATAACTGTGGAATGTCGTCCAGATCCAGGCTCCGATTTCTTCATTGAAGGTAAATGCGCCGGAATGCTCCTCGGGGAAGATTTCCCGCAGGTGCTGCTCGTATACATCCGGAATCTTTCGGTCCGGGAAGATGCGATAATAATCCTGGTAGATGGGATTACCAGCAATTGCTTTTTGAGCCCATTCGTGTTCGTCAGAGGTGTGGTTGAAGACGAAATCCAGCACCAGGCTGATCCCCTGTGAGCGCAGTTCAGATGCCAACACGGTCAACTCGTTCATCATACCCAGGGAAGGATCGACCTCCCGATAACTGCTGATGGCATACCCCCCATCGTTCTCGCCCTCAGGTACCTTGAAGAGCGGCATCAGGTGCAGGTAGGTCAGACCGAGTTCTTTGAAGTAGGAGATTTTATCCCGGATACCGGCCAAATCTCCGGCGAACAAATCTACATAACAGACACCGCCCAGCATCTTATGGCTCTGGAACCAATCGGGGTTGGCTTCACATTCCTTGTCAAGGGCTTTGAGTTCCGCCGGGCGGTCGATCCAAAATTGGGTTATGGAAGCTAAAAGCTCTTCCAGAAAGTAAAAAAAATCGTGTTGATCCCGGTAGAGATGCTGCAGGATGGAAAACAGCCGCTGAAAATGTTTTTCGAGGCGCGCTTGATAAATTCCCCAATCTTCGGGGTTGGCTTTGATATAGGCTTGATAACGAGTTTTTAAGCGGGGAATCAGACGATCTAAACTGCTTTGGGCGGGTTGTTCGATCCATTGAGTTGCAGGCATAACAATAATATGTACTATTGAATTGAGGTGTATATTATTTTATCAAAACCCGGGGCGATTATGACATTTGCGAGTGATTGATGTTGCGAAATGATCTGGTGTTCCCGTTCCAGTACATCCTCAATAAATGGTTCGAATTTGTCTCTAGCCCGGCGTTTTCGAGCCTCCAGGGTTTGACGATAATCACGGTCGATAAAGACCCTGAAATCAATAAATTTCAGCAGTGACGTATACGTCCCCTCCGCGATGAGGACTTTGAATTCGCTGACTTCCATTTCCTCGACCGTGATCCGGTCTTCATCAAAGATCACGAGCGGCTTATAGATCGGGCTTTCGCCCCGTTTGAAAGAGCGCAAATTCGAAGAAAGGAAATCCAATTTGACTTCGTAAATCCCCACCTGTTCCAAGTTATTCCGCCGCATTTCGTGGTTGGTTTTCGGTGGGAAGACAAAATAGTCATCTTGTTGCAGGATTCCGGCTTTAATATCCTTTGCGGTTAATAATCGTGCGGCCTCGAAAGCAATTTCCGATTTACCTGCCCCTGACTCCCCAGCAACGGAGAGCGTGAACATTTCTGTCAGTCGGGGAATGATCAACTCGCAGATGTCTGCTGCCCGGTCTGTGTGGTGTTGTTCGATGACCAATTTATCACCGATCATGGTTTTCTCCTGGTGTAAACTTTAAGATGCTTTCCTAACCGCTAATATTCGCGAATTCACACAAATTTTGAAGTATCTTTAGTGAAGATTAGCGTCAATTTGCGGCTAACTTGATGGTTTAGATCAACCAGAACATTATTTTGCGAGAATTGCACGAGCGTGTTTTGCAGTGTCTGTCGGATTTCCCTGACAAAGGAAAAGACCCAAATGTTCGAACCCGCCCATCTCCTGGGTGTAGGGTAGAAATTCAAAATACAACCCTGTCCCAGGACCGTTATGGGTCGTGAGGTTATAGGCGCTCTCCCTGCCGATTTGGGGCATTACCGTCAGCATGATATGGATCGCATCCCGCCAGCCGTCTGCAACAGCCGCGATTTCGGCTTCATCGAGATCGAAAAGATGGGTTTTTCGTGAGTCCTTTATCAGTAAAAACATATCAAACGGGCGGCGCATGAAATAGGGCACCAGCAGTACCGCAGCACCGTAGTCACGGATGTTAAGCTCTGGCGGGTTTGTACGCAGTAAATATTTAGAAAAAGCCTCCCCATGCTCGTCTTCGAAACGCTGATCGAGGCGGGCGCGCCTGGGCATAATATTGCTGAAGCTAATTTGCTGATGTCCGTGTGCCAGCGACCCGCCCACCAAGCGACCAAAATTTTTAATGATCGACACGTACCCATCTGCCTCGGTAAGCAGTTTTTTCTCCAAGGCAGCCAGACGCTGCATGACAACGACTCGATCTGCCTGATGCATATTATGCCAATCTTTGTCATGGAAAGACGAAGTCCATTGCAGGAAGTGGAATCCAAAAGCGGGTATCCCTTCCAAATTAGCCACGCGTTTCCCATCATCGATTGGGTAATCGTTTTCATTATTAACAGGATAAAAAATTGGGAAGAGGTTCTCATTAATGAAGGTGAACCCTTCGTCTAAATCTTCCACATCAATCACTTTGGTGGTCTGCCCTTGGCAGATCACACACGATCGACCTGAGTCTGGAACCAACGATTTAGTTGGCTGATTATCATGGGGGCGCCACGCCCGCGCTGAATTGAAGACAATCCGGTCTCCATTACGGGGATCGACCTGGCAAATACCGTCCGGAGCAAATTTAGAGATCGCCTCATCTTTTTGAAGCATTTGACCAATCTGATCCAGTGAAAAATTATTAATATCCTGGGATAGAAGGATTTCATCCAGGATTTCGCGATGGAGTTGTTGTGTCATTGTATTAGTCGTGTTTTCGCTAAGGTCCTTATTTTTCGGGAAGTTGCATTGTGTCTAAATCCCCTAGAAGAAGACCAAGAAACTTCTCAAAAGATTGAACTGAATTCAGTTGAAATGCTGCTCAGGAATCAATTTTTTCGAGGAATCTGCTGACCATATGGTCCCAGGTGAAATAAGGGATCGTGATCTCATATGCAGATTGTCCCATTTTCTTGCGCAGGATTTCATCCGATAATAATAGATCAAGAGCACGGGCAAAGCCAGGGACATCATCAGCCTGGATGACGATTGCACCTTTGCCTACTTGCAGTGCTGGAACGATCTGCTGATATTGTAAGGTTTCCACATCTTCGCCAAGCAGGTATTCGGTTACGTATGGAACCAGGTTGCTGGAAACCGCTGGAACCCGGGTCGCAGCGGCCTCTTGGGGCGACATACCGAACCCCTCCATCACAGAGGGGGTGCAGTAGATATCAGTCACGGCATAAATATCCGGGAGTTGATCCCAAACGGAACCCAAGATGGCAGTGTTCTTTTCAATCCCGTGAAATTTAATCAAATCCACGAGTTCACTCCCCAGCGGTTCATGAGTCCGATCGATTGTCACTACTAGCAGCGTATCTGGATGCTGGTCCTGGATGTCTGCAAATGCCTTGATGAGTACATCTTTACGCTTGGTTGTATCGGTGCGGCTGACCTCGGCGATGATTTTGCGGGAGCGGATTTCTTCAGGTGTGAGACCAGAGTGCTGGCTGAGGAATTCCCAAATAGGATGGGCTGTTCCGATCTCACGAGGGTAGTAGCGATCCGGATTCACACAAGGAGGCAGAAAGAGTGGAGTTGTCGACCAATGATAGTCATCGGTAAGGGATTGCCGAATAGTCGCGGAGGTTGCCGCTACAGCATCAATTTCTGCAATAATGTCGTGTTCGTTAGCGATTCGCTCATCGATGTGCAGATTCTCCCATTTATCTGGGTTGACATTCCGTTTTTTGACCGCCCCTAGAGAATGAGGCACCCAGATATGCTTTACGGGATGCGTCAGCGTGCGTTTGTAATTAACACCGAGTTTGGCTCCATCCCAATAATGCGAGATGATAAGATCAACACTTGTTCCCTCATCGGTAAGGCGTTCTTGCAGGTTTTTTATCAATTGAGGCAATTGTTCATCCATGTCTTCTTTGCGAACGAACTTTGGACAGCCATCGTCCAGGTACAAGATGCGTTGATTTTCATCTTTGTAGCGCATTCCGGTGTGAAGATCCCCTGATGCCGGATGGGTGTATCCACCCCGATTGACGATTGTAATTTTGTAGCCCTGTTTTACAAGCGCCTCTGTAAATTGATTGACGAACACGTTCTGACCACCGGTATCCGGCAATCCGGGGATAATATCCCATTCGTGAACGCCATGATTGGTGATCATCAAAATGTGAGGGCGGGAAGATGATTTGAAATATTTGGGTGACTCATACATGGGTTTATTACCTTAGCTGATTCCCAGGCAGTCTAGCACTGCCTGAAGTTGAACGGATAGGGATGCCACTATTTCATCAGCCCCGCCCGTGAAAAGCGTAATCGTTTCGCGGTCATCATCAAAGATTATGCCTGTCGGGAAGACCACGCCGGGGGTGTAACCATGTGTTTCGTATGGGCGTTCGGGGTAAAGCAATACATCGCGAGAGCGCGCTAATAATCGTGTGGGATTCTCAGGATCAAGCAGAATCGCTCCAGCGCAGTAATGCCCAACCGGGCTTTGAGGTGTCGCTGGGGCGACGCCATGGTAAATCAGCAGCCATCCTTGAGAAATACGAACGGGTGGGGGTCCAGCACCAACTCTGAGCGAGTCCCACGCTCCTGGTCTCGGTGATATCAGATGTTGGTGTCTGCCCCAAAAGATGCCGTCGGGGGATAAACTGGTCCATATCGATGGGGCATCTACCTGGCTGCGAGAAACAGGTCGATGATAAGCCACATAATGTCCATCCCATTTCTCGGGCAACAACACCACATCCTTATTTTCGGTTGGAAAGATGATGCCCCGCCGTTCGAAGGTTTGAAAGTCGCGAGTAGTCATCAGCGCAGTGGCGATCCCCATTTGACGACTGATGGCGACATATGTAATGTAGTAGGTATCTCCAATACGGCTGATGCGCGGGTCTTCAATGCCGAATTCCTCCCACGGCTCATGCGGCAATAAACTATCCAGGATACGCACTTCCTCAACGTGAGCGCCATCTGCGCTGAGACGCACCAGACGAAAGTGCGAGATATGGCGTAGACGGATCCGCCCATCCTGGAAATATAGTGTGCGAGGATCCTGACTGGTGACACTTGCTGGATCAAAATCGTCTATTGCCCAGCAAGTGTGTCCATCTTGTTCGTACGCACGTGGCGAAAACAGTCGCCCAGGATCATCTTGAATGGGTTCTTCTGTTACACGGACCAGCAAAATGATATCCCCGTCAAAACGTGTGGCAGCTGGATTAAATACGCCCACAATATTATGATCGGGTGCCAATGCTTCTAGATCCTTCGGACCAAGAAGGATTTTGCCTTGTTTATTTGGTATCTTCATGAGATTAATTATCAGCCTTTAATGGAAGGCATAAGCTGATTTTTCCGTTCTGGGCGATGGTGACAGGTAGCGGATCAATCAATTCGCCGATAAATCGATTATCCGGACCATGACCACGGAATGCCATATAAACCCACTCCCCTTCTGGATTGCGAATTACTTTACCAGAGTAGAGTGAACCAATCTTGTCACCCACCAGAAATTCATTGGTTAAAAATTCGAATGGTCCAAGAGGATGGTCAGCCACAAAATAATGTGTACCGGTCTCTAGATTCGCCCCTGGTCGGGAGCGGCGAGTTTCTGAGTACAAAACATGAAGGGCGCTGAAGAACAGATACCAGCGCCCATTGATTTCCACAAGTTGGGGTACTTCAAGATAGCCAAACTCGCCCGGTTCGGTGACTGGTGAGCTAACTTTCCAGTTCATTAAATCTGTTGATCTGGCATGCCCAATTACCCCGCGGGAGAGTTTGTGACCAGTTTTTATCCGTGCAGTGATGTAAGCGTGAAAAATCCCATTGTGGTAAAAGACCCACGGATCACGCCAAGCCTGGTCATCCCATATTGCCGAATCAAGCGTTTCATACCATTGTGGATCGGCTTCGATAATGGGGTTATCTGAATGTTTATGCCAATTCGTAAGATCGGCCGAAATCGCCAGACCAATTCGTTGGATTTTTCCACCCTCAGCTCGATTTGTCCCGTTATAAAACATGTACCAGGTGCCGGCATGATGAATGACACTGCCAGTCCAGGTGGTGTAGTTGTCCCAGGCGTTCTCTTCACCAGAAGGAGACAAAGCATCTGGGAGAATCTCCCAATTTATCAGATCCTGCGATATTGCATGACCGATAGATGCATGCCAATGACGGAGTTTTTCTTCTTTCAATTTACGCGAGGCTTGTAGATAGAAGATATGATAATCGAGTCCATCTTGCGCGAACCAGAAATCCCAGACCCATTTATCCGGTATCTGCAACACCATTCGTTACCCCTTAATCCCACTCTCTGCGATGCTCTCGACGAAGGCGCTCTGGAGAGCCAGAAAGAGAACGAGCACCGGGACCGTGATGATCGACAAGAATGCCATGACCTCCCCCCAGGCAATATTAAGCTGGAAGAAGTAATCGAGCCCAACCATAACAGGACGGAACTCCTCCTGTTGAACTACCATCAAGGGCCAAAGATACTGGTTCCACATTGGTAGGAACGTAAGAATGGCGACGGTGGCGAAAACCGGGCCTGATACGGGGATGATAACATTCCGATAAATCTGGAACCAGCCGGCACCGTCGATCCGAGCCGCCTCCACCAACGAGTTGGGCAATGATTTAAAGAATTGGACGAAAAGGAAGATTGAGAAGGCATTGGCAATAAATGGAATGATCTGAACATGATAACTATTGAGCCACCCCTCAGCAAAACCCTCCGCGCCAAACGTGGGCAGTTTGTTCACCAGCAGCAGCAACGGAACCGCAATAGTCTCGAAAGGTACGATAAATGTAGCAATGATCATCGAGAGTACTATCTCTTTACCTTTCCAGCGCGGGATTGCAATTGCGAAGCCTGCCATAGAGTTCACAATAAGCCCAAGGAATACGGTTATCGAGGTAACCAGGATCGAATTTAAGATGAATTTGCCCACTGGTGCCCGTTCGAATGCCTCAGTATAATTGTTGAGAGAGATGTCACCTACAGGCAGGAAAGCGCGAAAAGATGCCGAATCCCGCAGAAGCTGCATATCCGGTTTAAGCGAGGAGACAAACATAAATACAATTGGGAAAAGGAAAAATAGGGCCAGCAGGCTCATCAATAGGTAGCGGGTAAAGACAATTAATTTGTATCCGTGACCTTTAAAATTTTTTACGGTCGTTACAGTCATTAGCTCCGCTCCCGGGTCACGTAGCGCTGGATCAGCGCCATGACCAACACCATGATGAAGAAGATGACAGAAATTGCTGAACCTCCAGCGATATTTTGTTTTTCGTAGCCTCTCTGGAAAGCCTGGAAGATAACTGAAGTCGTTGAGTCCAGAGGGCCTCCCCGTGTCATCACATTGATTTGGGTAAACAGTCCAAAAGCCTGGATGGTAATTATTACCAATATAAATACCGAGGTGTTGCGAAGACCGGGCCAGGTTACGTATCTAAATTGGTTCCATGCACCTGCGCCTTCCACCGCGGCGGCTTCGTATAACACGCCGGGAATGGTCTGCAAACCGGCCAGCCAGATCACCATGTGAAATCCAACCCCCTGCCAAATTGACATCGCAATGATCGCGAGCATGGCGGTTGATGGATTACCAATCCAATCAATGGGTTCAAAATTGCCAAATGTGATGAAGCCGAGGATGCTATTGAGAATACCATTTTGTCCATCGTAAATGAACCGCCAGAGGATTGAAACAACCACCATCGAGACAACAACCGGCATAAAGTAGATCGTGCGGAAGATGTTGACCCCGGCCGTTCGCTGGTTCACGATCACGGCTAAAAGCAAAGCCAAACCACCCTGGATCGGTACGACAATAATAGCAAACAAGAATGTGTTGATAAGCGATTTCATGAATATGGCATCGCCAGCCAGCAGAACAAATTGTGAATCACCTCTAACCCAGGATTTCCATTCTTGAAGACCGTCGAGCTCAGGGAAATCTGGATTGTTGCGAGTGAATACCCGCACACGTGGAAAGGTAAGGTTACCTTCATCGTCGAGCACTGGTTTACCAGTATCCTCGTCAACGATGGGATCAATGGTCAGAGTACGCAACTTGAGCAACCTGGAGAAGTTGCGGGCACCGACATACTCCGTTGGATTGGGTGAGATAAGGCGTTGATTGGTGAAGGCAAAGGCGAAGGCCATTATAAATGGAATGATCATGAATATGAGCAAAAGGATGAGTGCTGGGCTAGCCATCAGCCAACCTGCCGCTACCTCCCACCGACGCGCACTGCTCCTGCTCTCTGGTCGGTTTTTTTTCTGACTTGGAGGAGCCTCAACCTGGGTGGTGGTCATTGTTCATGCCTCCTGGTGTTTAATGGAAAAGGCTGTAGGCGGTGCTATTTAACACCGCCCACAGTCTCGGAGTGGTGCGGCAAGAATTTCCGCACGTGTAAATCAACTAGTCGCCGAAGCCGTAACCATCGTTGTCTTCGATGTCGGCATCGATCTCGTCAACAGCGGAATCAAGTGCGTTGATGACATCTGCGCCATTGGCGATATCTGC
>SDBT01003206.1_pt1 | contig 28466 bp, 19 predicted proteins | sample 2277101 | NCBI WGS metagenome assembly SDBT01 (sample SAMN10404973, study PRJNA504765) | marine sediment metagenome | isolation source: marine sediment core GS10_PC15, 103 cmbsf | place: Arctic Ocean: Southern Knipovich Ridge | collected 2010 | reverse complement strand
GGGCTCCTCCCCGATGTTAGGGGAAAGCAGGTATTCCACCTGGTCAATACCCTGGGGACTCAGGTAAAAGCCGTTGATCTCAATCTTCCCCCGGCTATTCAACCCTTTAGCAGCGCGCTCCTGTTCAATGCTGACGCGGAAGATCGTTTTCTTCATCCCTAAGGTACTCAGCTCGGCCTCCACTTTCCTGCTCAGTTGCTGAGCCACTCTTTGTCTCTTTTGAGAAAGCAATTGCGATTGTGCCAATGCCTGGCCCTTGAGCTCCTCCAACTCCTTAGTAATCTCGGCGACCTTCTCTTCTCTACCCCCAAGCTCTTCGAGCTCCTTATCGATACGCCCTTTATACTGGAGGATATCAGCTATAGTTGATCCATACTTTTTCTTCAATTTATTGATCGCATCCAGCCGGGTCTCGACCTCCTCTAACCGGCCAGGCTCAAAAGAAATTTTGCTCGCATATTGCCTAAGGGATAAGGCAACATCCTCCAATTGATAGCGAGAAGATTCCAGTTGCTCGGCCAGTGATTTCAAGGTGTGATCGATCGAGGTCAAATCCTTGATCCTATTTGTTAGCTCCCCCAGCCTCTCTACAATTGAGCCCTCAGCCGAGTAAATTAGCCCCTCTCCCTGGCTGGCTACCTCAAGGAGCTGGCCAGCATTCATTAAAACCCTTCTTTCATTTTTCAGATTCTCTTCTTCCCCTGGGCTCAGCCCGGCTGCCTGAATCTCCCGGGATTGAAACTGCAGGAGGGCCTCGCGCTCCTGGCGATTTTCCTCGCTTTGCTTAAGACGGTGGTATTCACGGTTGAGTTCCCCCAGCTTATGGTAAAGAGCACTTAACTCACTGCGGAGAGAAAGCAGGCCCCCAAACTCATCCAGGATATCAATATGCTTGTCTTCCTGCATGAGGCTCTGGTGCTCATGCTGCCCGTAGATATCTACTAAGCCCCTACCGATCTCCGAAAGGATATTTAAGGTTGCCAGATTACCGTTGATATAGACCCGGTTCCTGCCGGAACGGGAGATTACCCTTTTAAGCAGGAGGGTATCTTCCTCCGTGAATCCCCTCTCCTTAAGCCTCCACTTGATCCCCTCCTGGCCCGAGATATCAAAGAGAGCCTCCACCATTGCCTCCTCCGCCCGGGTTCGGATAAGCTCCGGGGATATCCTTCCCCCTAACAGGAGGCTGATGGCGTCAATAATAATCGATTTTCCTGCTCCGGTCTCTCCGGACAGGATATTCAGCCTCGGAGAAAAGGACAGCTTCAGTTGATCGATAATTGCAATGTTCTTGATTGCAAGCTCCTGCAACATATCCTTAAGCTCACTTTGCTTGCCGGGTTACCCGATTGGCTATTATGGCTCATCCCGGATTATTGTGGGTAAACAATATTAAATCCAAATGACAAAGCTCAAAATTTCGTGAAGGGCCGCTACTATCTCTCCCCCCACTTCAGCTTTGTTCTTAAGATATCAAAATAATCCCTGGCAGGAGATCTAATCAGGCAGATCCGGTTCCGGGCCTTCTTGATCTCCACTACATCTCCATCCTCAAGGGCAAAACCCACCTGCCCATCCAGGGTTAAGACCACATCCCCACCCTTGGATTTTAGCTTTATCCTGACATTCATCCCTTCAGGGAGAACCAGGGGGCGATTAGTTAAGGTATGGGCACAGATAGGGGTGATAATCAAGGAGTGCAGAGAAGGATAGATTATCGGACCTCCTGCGGAGAGGGAATAGGCAGTGGAGCCGGTAGGAGTAGAGAGAATCAGACCATCGGCCCGAAAGGTGGTAAGATAATGCCCATCGATGGAGGTCTCCAGATCAATGATCCGGGCCAATGCCCCTTTGTTGATTACCGCATCGTTGAGAACAGAGTATACGGCAATCGGCTTCCCTTCCCGATGGACCCGGACATTCAGCAGCATCCGCCAATCGCTCGTAAACTCCCCTCTCAGTGCCCCTTCCAGAACCTGATACAGCTCTTTCCGGGTTACCTCGGTTAAAAAACCCAGCCCTCCCAGATTTACTCCCAAAATGGGAACCTTTTGATCCCCCATCAGGCGGATCAGGCTCAGTAGAGTTCCATCGCCACCCAGAACCAGGATCATCTCTACCTGGGATGGAATTTTCTCCCGAGGATAACCATCTGACCGGTTCAAGGAATTTGAGGTATCCAGGTCCAGATAGACCCTTACTTTTCGCTTCTCCAGCCAGCGAATGAGCTTTCGAGCAGCTTCAACCGCCCCTTCCTTGCCAGGATTGGTAATGATCCCGATCTTTTTCATTTACCTTAACTAATACTATTCAAAGGGAAGCAAAGGAAAATACCTTAGGTTATTATACTTTCAAAGTCATAATTAAATCAAGAGGAAAATAATCTGCGATCCGGAGGTTCGATTGACTTTTATCCCCTACTATGTTAAGAGCTTCCCTATGGATCTGTTCGATCATAAATTAAAAGAGACTATTCAGCAAACTGCTCCGCTTGCTGACCGGATGCGGCCGAGGACTCTGGAAGAGTTTGTCGGCCAGGAGAAAATCATAGGAAAGGGGAAGATCTTTCGGAAGATCATTGAATCTGGTGAGATCCCTTCCCTCATTCTCTGGGGACCCCCGGGCTCGGGAAAAACCACTCTGGCCCGAATTATTGCTGGCACTACCAAGTCCCACTTTATTTCCTTTTCGGCAGTGCTCTCCGGGGTGAAGGAGATCCGGGGAGTAATCAAGGAGGCCTTAGATCAGCGAAAGTTTTACCGTCGAAAGACGATACTCTTTGTTGATGAGATCCACCGCTTTAACAAGGCCCAACAGGATGCCTTTCTCCCTCAGGTAGAGAAAGGGGTGGTGACTCTTATCGGTGCCACTACGGAAAACCCATCCTTCGAGCTCATCTCGCCCCTGCTTTCCCGCTGCCAGGTGCTGGTTCTGGAGGCATTAACCCGGGAGGAAACGCAGATTATTCTTCAGAGGGCACTAAAGGATAAAGAGCGAGGTCTGGGCGGGCTTGAGGTCGAGCTGGAAGAGAAGGCCCTGGAATTTATCAGTCACTGCTCCCAGGGTGATGCCCGGATTGCTCTGAATGCCTTGGAGATTGCTGCTGCTATCACCAAACCTAACAAAAGAGGAAAAAGGAGGGTGACGCTGCGGGCAGCGGAAGAAGCCATGCAAAAGAAACTTCTCCTTTATGATAAGGGAGGTGAGGAGCATTACAATCTTATCTCGGCTTTTATCAAGAGCCTGCGGGGAAGTGACCCCGATGCTGCTCTTTACTGGCTGGCAAGAATGCTGGAGGCCGGTGAAGATCCCCTTTTTCTTGCCCGCCGAATGGTAATATTCTCCTCGGAGGATGTGGGTAATGCGGATCCCCAGGCGATCCAGGTCGCTATCTCTGCCATGCAGGCCTTCGACTTCGTTGGTCTTCCGGAAGGATGGATCCCCCTGGCACAGGCAGCCACCTATCTTGCCACTGCCTCCAAGAGCAATGCTTCTTACTTAGCTTACTTAAAAGCGAAGGAGGATGTGAAAGACGAAGGGGCTCTCCCGGTTCCCCTCCGGCTCAGAAATGCCCCGACTAAATTGATGAGCGAATTGGGATACGGGGAAGGCTATAAATACCCTCATAATTACGAAGGGCATTTTGTGAAGGAGAACTATCTGCCGGAGAAACTAAAGGAAAGAATCTATTACTATCCAACCCTGAACGGCTATGAAAAATCGATTAAGGAAAGGTTGGATAACTGGAGAAAAAAAAACAAGGGGTAATAAGTAGACCTCACTTCGCCAGATCCACCCGGTTTCTCCCGCCTTGCTTGGCCCGATAAAGGGCCTGATCCGCATGCCGAATAAGATCCTCAGCACTCTCCATCAATGCCTCAGGATAGCAGGAAACCCCAATACTGATAGTAGTTCTTAATGGCTTCCGGGAAGAGCCAAAGTTCTTCTTCTCCACCTGCTTCTGGTACCTTTGGGCGACAATAGCCGCCCCATTCAGGTTAGTCTCCGGAAGCAGCAAGGCAAACTCCTCTCCCCCATAGCGAGCCACGATGTCGTGTTTCCTCAGCCCTTCCTTCAACAGCAAGGACAATCGGGCCAGGAGCTTATCCCCTACTAAATGTCCGTAGGTGTCATTGAATCTCTTGAAGTGATCAATGTCAATCATTATATAGGAGAGGTTAGCATTGTATCTTCTTGCCCGATCAAACTCCTTTTCCAAGACCTCGAAAAAATAGCGGCGATTGTAGATCTTGGTGAGATCGTCGGTAATTGCCAGCCGCTTCAGTTCATTTTCCAAGTTTTTGACCTTTAGCTGTACCTTGATCCGGGCAATAAGTTCCCCCGGATCGCAGGGCTTAATTACATAATCACTTGCTCCTCCCTCTAAACCTTTAATCCTATCCTTTACCTCCTCCTTACCGGTCAGCATAATAACCGGGATCTCATTAAATTCCGGCTTGGCCTTCTTCATCGAAAGAAACTTGAACCCATCAATCTCGGGCATTACTACATCGCAGAGGATGAGATCAATCCCTCTATTACTAAGGAGCACCCTAAATCCTTCGGCCCCATTGGCAGCCTCATAAATAGTATCAAAAAGCGAGAATTTTTTAATTATCTCCTTAATCTGACTCCGAGCTGCCGGGGAATCTTCAATAATCAAGAGGGAGGGTTTCTTTTTTAAACTCATCTTAGGGGAATATCTCTGTTCTGAAATTTCTAAAGGTTTAACGAGCTTAAGCTTCATAATCTTCTTATTTACTAATTATTTAAGGCATTTTTGTCAATTAAAGTATGCAAATACTATACCAACTCTATCGATTCTATAACTATTTGATTTTATTGGTTTTTTTGGAAGAGAAGGTATTTTGCTATTGAGATCTCACAAACATAGACATTACAAAACTTTATATCTGGTGACAAAAAACGGCATTTTTTAAACAAAACCCCCTCTTATGCCGAAAAAGAAGGGGTTTTAAGAAAACCTGGCGGGGCCGACCGGATTTGAACCGGCGATCTCCGGCTTGACAGGCCGGCGTGTTAACCAGACTGCACTACGACCCCCAAAAATTAGACCAGCACTCAAAATGCTGGTCCGTCAACTCGTTCTCTGGTAGGCGGAACAGGGCTTGAACCTGTGACCTTCGGCTTGTAGGGCCGACGCTCTCCCAACTGAGCTACCCGCCCACCTTTATTTAAAAGGGCAAATGTCCAAATTGCAGTTAATGAGTAACTACATCTGAGACCGGCTGCTGAGGTGGATAAAGCTCTTCTGCTTGCTCTTTCTCTTTTTCTCCCTCTTCCTTCTTGAAAAGTTTGTTGGGATCTTCCATCACCAGAGCATGCCTCAGCACCTCATCCACATGCTCTACCATATGTATTTTTATATCTTTCAGGACATTGGCAGGGATTTCCTTAATGTCCTTTTCATTCTCCTTAGGAATTATAATCTCGGGGATATTACCGCGATGGGCTGCCAGGATCTTCTCCTTCAGCCCACCGATAACCAGCACCCTCCCCCGGAGGGTGATCTCTCCGGTCATCGCTACATCTTTTTTAACCGGAATCTTGGTCAGGGCTGAGGTGATGGAGGTAGCCATAGTGATCCCCGCGGAGGGACCATCTTTGGGAATAGCACCTTCCGGGATGTGGATATGGATATCTATCTTCTGATAGAAATTCTTCTCTAACCCCAGCTCCTTAGCCCTTGATCGGACATAACTCATTGCTGCCTGGGCTGATTCCTGCATCACTTCACCTAACTTCCCGGTAATTATGAGCTTTCCCTTCCCCGGCATTATTGCTACCTCGGTAATCAGGAGCTCCCCTCCCTGCTCGGTCCAGGCCAGTCCAGTGGTGAGCCCCACCTTATCCTTCTCCTCCCCTTTTCCATAATGATATTTGCGAACCCCCAGGTATCCCTCAATACTTCTTTCGCTAATCCTTATCCCTTTTTTCCCCTTATGTTTGACTATCTCCCTTGCCACCTTCCGGCAGATACTAGCAATCTCCCGCTCCAGGTTCCGGACCCCGGCCTCTCTGGTATAATTGCGGATTATTTTCAAAAAAGAACGGTCGGAAAAACTTATGTTCTTATCCGCAAGGCCGTGGGCTTCTTTTTGTTTGGGAATCAGATACTTTTTGGCAATATTCAACTTCTCCCATTCGGTATAGCCCGGGAGCCGGATCACCTCCATCCGATCCTGTAATGCCGGGGGAATAGGAGGAAGGGAATTAGCAGTAGTAATAAACAGGATTCGGGAGAGATCGTAGTCTACATCTAAGTAATGGTCTTGAAAGGCATTATTTTGCTCGGGGTCGAGCACTTCCATCAGAGCGGCTGAGGGATCGCCCCGGAAATCCATACTCATCTTGTCAACTTCGTCCAGTAGAAATACCGGATTGTTAGAGTCAGCTTTCTTTAGAGATTGAATTATCTTCCCGGGCAGAGCCCCGATGTAAGTCCTTCGATGCCCCCGGATCTCGGCCTCATCTCGTACCCCTCCCAGGGAAATCCGGATGAAATTCCTTCCGGTGGCCCGGGCAATTGATTTACCCAGAGAGGTCTTTCCCACTCCCGGTGCTCCCACAAAACAGAGGATAGGTCCCTTCATCTTTTCCACCAGATGACGAACTGCCAGATACTCCAGGATCCGCTCCTTGACCTTCTCCAATCCGTAGTGATCCTCATCCAGGATCCTTTCAGCCTCCTCGATATCCATTTTCTCCTCGGTATATTCATTCCAGGGCAGGCAGAGCAGCCAGTCGATGTAGTTGCGCGAAACCGTAGCCTCGGCCGACATGGGAGACATCATCTTAAGCTTCTTCAATTCCTTATTAACCTTGGTAGTAGCCTCCTCGGACATCTTTTTCTTCTTGATCATCTCCTCCAGTTCCTGAATCTCGCTCTTAAATTCGTCCTTTTCTCCCAGCTCTTTCTGGATTGCCCGCATCTGCTCATTAAGGTAATACTCTTTCTGGGTTTTCTCCATCTGCTTCTTTACCCGGGTGCGAATCTTCTTCTCTACCTGGAGAATCTCAATCTCTCCCTGCATAAAACTAAGAATCTTCTCCAACCTTTCGGTGGGATCGATAGTCGACAGAATATCCTGCTTATCCTCCAATCTAAGGTTTAGGTGGGTCACAATGGTGTCAGCCAGACGAGCGGGATCATCGATGCCGGAGACTGAAACCATCATCTCCGGCGGGATCTTCGCACTCAACTTGGCAAAGCCCTCGAAGACAGAGGTAATACTCCGGATCAAGGCCTCAATCTCCACAGTAACCTGTTTATCCTCCTCAATCTCTTCGATCTCTACCAAAAAGAAACGCTGGTTAGGAATGAATCGCTTAATCCTAGCCCTCTTCTTCCCCTCCACCATAACCTTTACCGTCCCATCCGGAAGCCTGAGCAGTTGTAGGATTGTCGCCAGAGTTCCAAGATGATGAATATCATCCTCTTGCGGCTCATTAGTGCCGGCCTTCCTCTGGGTTGCCAAAAAGATATCCTTCTCTTTATTCATCACCTCTTCAAGAGCGGCAACCGACTTTTCCCTTCCTACGAAAAGAGGAATAATCATATAGGGGAAAACCACAATATCCCGCAGCGGCACCAAAGGAATAGCCTTGGCAGGAAATCGTGGATACTCAAGGCTGCTTTTTTTGTTCTCTTCGTCTCGAAAAAACATCTTCCTCCTCTTAAGTTTCTCGGTCACATCAATGTCTTGTCCTGAGCCCCGCCTGAGGCGGGGTCGAAGGGCTTGCCGAGGGATATGACCTGAGTACCAGCTTTAGGCTGATTCTTTCTCATAAAGGATTATCGGGCTTTTATTCTTACTAATTACCTCGCCGGTAATTACACATTCCTTGATATTAGATTGAGAGGGTAACTCATACATCAAGTCTAACATCACATTTTCCAGAATCGACCTTAGCCCCCGGGCGCCGGACTTGCGCTTAACAGCCTCTCGGGCCACGGCCGCCAGAGAATCTTCGGTGAAACTTAACTTGACCCGTTCAAATTCAAACAGCTTCTGATACTGTTTGATAAGAGCATTTTTGGGTTTGCACAGGATATCTACCAGGGTCTCCTCGTCAAGCTCGTCAAGGGTAGCAATAACCGGCATCCTTCCGATGAACTCCGGGATTAAGCCAAATTGCAGAAGATCTTCCGGCTGGACCTCAGCAAGTATCTCTCCCAGGCTCTTTTCCTTCCTCCGTCCGATCTCAGCAGTAAAGCCCAGCCCCTGATATCCGATCCTTCTCTCGATGATCTTCTCCACTCCGGCAAAGGCGCCTCCACAGATAAACAGGATATTAGTAGTATCAATCTGAATAAATTCCTGCTGGGGATGCTTACGCCCCCCCCGGGGAGGAACACTGGCAATCGTCCCTTCAATGATCTTTAGCAGTGCTTGCTGCACCCCTTCCCCGGAGACATCCCGGGTGATGGAAGGATTCTCAGTTTTTCGGGAGATCTTATCAATCTCATCAATATAGACTATTCCCTTCGACGCCTTCTCCACATCATAATCCGCATGCTGGAGAAGGTTCAGGATAATATTTTCCACATCCTCTCCTACATAGCCTGCCTCAGTCAAACTGGTGGCATCTGCAATGGTAAAAGGAACATCCAGGAATCGGGCTAAGGTCTGAGCCAGAAGGGTTTTTCCGGTCCCGGTCGGTCCGATCAGAAGGATATTGCTCTTCTGGAGCTCCACATCGTCCAGGGAGAGCCTGGTTTCAATCCGTTTATAATGGTTATGAACAGCAACCGCAAGGACCTTCTTGGCCCTTTCCTGACTGATGACATACTGTTCCAAAAAACTCTTGATCTGAGTTGGCTCAGGAAGCGACACCTTCCGCGTAAAAGTCTCCTCCCTCTCGTATTCCTCAGCGATGATATCATTACAGAGCTCAATGCACTCGTCACAGATATAGACCGTTGGACCAGCGATAAGCTTCTTTACCTCTCTCTGGTTCTTTCCGCAGAAAGAGCACTTTAAATTGCTGGAGCCTTCAATCTTCTTGGAGCCCACTTTATCCTCCTATCACTTTAACCGCACCCTTTTTAGTTGCTTCTCGGACGGTGACAATGCTATCGATTATGCCGTAATTCACCGCTTCTTCACTCGTCATATAGAAGTCCCGATCAGTATCAGCCTGAATCTTTGGCAAAGGTTGACCAGTGTGCTTAACGAAAATATTGTTGATCTCCTCCCTCATTCGGAGGATCTCCTTTGCCTGGATAGCAATATCGGAAGCCTGGCCCTGGAAGCCCCCGTATGGTTGGTGGATCATAATCCTTGAATGAGGAAGAGAGTATCTCTTGCCCGAATTACCAGCCGCCAGCAGCAAGGCCCCCATGCTCGCCGCCTGCCCCAGGCAAAGAGTAGAAATCTGCGGCTTAATATACTGGATAGTATCATAGATGGCCAGCCCGGCGGGAACCCAACCACCCGGGGAGTTGATATACAAGTTAATATCTTTATCCGGATCCTCCGACTCTAAGTAAAGCATCTGGGCAATGATCAGATTAGCAATTTCGTCACTAATGGAAGAGCCAATGAAAATAATCCTCTCTTTCAGAAGTCGGGAATAAATATCGTAGGCCCGCTCCCCCCGTTGAGTTTGCTCAACCACCATGGGAATTAAAGTCATTTCGCCTTCCTCTTCTTTGTTCGTCTCTAAGCCACTTCGCTTAGCTCCTGTTCACTGTAAACTGTGCACTTCTTTCTTGCCTGACTTTAAGCCACTTCCTTTAGCTCGACTTTGCTGATCAGGTAATCGAAAGTTTTTTCCTCCCTTATCTGAGCCTTAAGCGACTTCAGAAGACCCTGCTTACGATAATTCTCCCTTATCTCCTCTACCCTTTTCTTCTCCCTTAGCGCAATTTCCTCTAAACGATCACTAATCTCCTGCTCACTGACCTCGATCTGCTCCTGATCAGCAATTGCCTCCAGAAGCAGGCCTGCTTTGACCCTTCGGAGCGCACTCTCACGCAGTTCCTCTCTGAGTTCATGCTCTCTAACATTTGGGCGCTCAGGGCCTAATCCCTGGATCTCCAGCAACCGTTGCCTTTGGGCGATTAAGAAATCGATCTGTGCCTCTACTAAAGAAGAGGGAACCTCCAGTGGGTTTTTGGTAATAAGCTGGCTGATTATCCTGTCCTTTAACTCTTCTTTGAGTAAGGCCTGCTCCTTTGACTCCAGTTGGCGGCAAAGCTCTTCCTTTAACTCCTCTAAGCTCCCAAACTTTCCCAGGTCCTTGGCAAACTCATCGTCCAGCTTCGGAAGAACTTTCTCCTTGATCTCCTTGAGCTTGACCTTGTACTTCACTTCCTTCCCGGCAAGCTTCTTTTTAGGGTAGTTCTGGGGAAGGGTAACTTCTATTTCCTTCTCTTCATTAACATCCATCCCGATCAACGAATCACCAAAGATCGAGGAGGAAGGACCAGTGTCAACCTCTATAATATAATCTTCCCCCTTCTCATCCTCCAGGGGCCTCTCTTCCAGAAAGCCCTGACAATCGATCAAAGCAAAATCTCCCTTTTTTAGTGGTTGCTTCTCCGAGACCTGCTGGAACTGGGCATGATGATTTTGTAGCTCAGCTAAAGCCTGGGTAACCTGCTCCGGGGAGATATTAATCTTCCGGCTTTCAATTGTCAGACCTAGATAATCACGGGGTTCAATCCGAGGCTCTACCTCCACGGTTGCTGAAAACTTAAATTCTTTTCCTCTTTCTATTTTACCATCATTGAGCACCGGACGGGAGAGAGGCACTATCTTGCCTTCTTCAATAGCCTTCTGATAAGAATCTTTAATCAGCTTGGAGAGCACCTCATCCTGAACTGTACTTCCGTAGTATCGCTCCAGGATATTTCGGGGAACCTTACCTGGTCGAAACCCTTTGACCTTAACCCTCTTGGACAGGGAACGATAGGTAGCATCAAGCTCACTGTCAACTTGATCCGGAGGGATCTCTATCTCGATCCGTTTGGATACCGGTGATAAGTCTTCAATCTTAAATTTCATTACGGCAAATATACCATGAGGGGCTTCAATAGCCCAATTTCTAATGCGAGGAGGGGGAATCGAACCCCCACGGTTGCCCACTGGATCCTAAATCCAGCGCGTCTGCCAATTCCGCCACCCTCGCTCTATTTAAAATATAGCAATAATTTAAGAATTTGTCAATAGAAAATTTCCGAAAGGAATTTCATTTGACGAATATTTCAGAAATGGTAATGTTTTTATAGTCATTTGGAGGTTGGAACCTGGGGATAGGCGGAGCTTTCCCATTCTCCGTAGTACTACTACGAAGGATGAACCAGTCCCGCAATGTAGGGGGCAACGTCCCACCTCAGGCGGACAGAATGGATGTAGGGGTCGACGCCTGCCTTGCCATAGCTTCAGCGTAGGTAGGTCCCTGTCGGCCCGACCTGTCCTGCCTGTCCTGAGTTTATCGAAGGGAGCCTGTCGAAGGAATAGGGGCGGACACTGAAGTCCGCCCCTACAATATCAAAAAATGCAAACGGGAGTTCCTCAATAAGCCTTTCATTCACGGCTGGCTTCCCATCTCGAGAATAAGTGTCCCACCACCAGCAATATCCGAATGCCTGAACCAGGGCTCGGTAAGAGAAACACCATTCAATATTGCTTCCTTTACATACTTATTCTCTTGGGAGGCATTATCAGCGATGATGGTGAACTCCCGGGTGCCCATATGAATAGTTGCCCTTCTAAATATGGGGCTTCCAATGAGATATATATCCCCTCCTGCTACCGGATAAAAGCCCAAGGCGCTGAATATATACCAGGCTGACAATGTTCCACAGTCATCGTTTCCCGCCAGCCCATCCGGCCCGGTGCCATACTTCTCTTGCATGATCTTTCGCACCCACTCCTGGGTCTTGCCCGGCCTCCCGGCATAGTTAAATAGATAAGCGGCATGGATATCCGGCTCATTTCCATGCCAGTAGTAGGGATCAGGGGCCATATTCTTCGGAACCCCTTCTTCCGGTACTGCGAGGCTCGAGCGAGCAAAAAAGGTATCCAGCCTATCAATAAAGGCATCATTCCCCCCAAGAAGATTGATCAATCCCTCGGGATCATGAGGTGCATACCAGGACCAGTGCCAGGCATTCCCTTCGGTGTAATAAGGGTAAAATTCCTCTGGATTAAATGGCTCAACCCATGACCCATCCAAGTTCTTCCCCCGGAAATAGTTAGTGGAGGGATCCCACAGGTTGCGATAGTTCAGTGCCCTCTGCTTAAACAGCTCGTAGTCCTCCTCCTTTTCCAGTGCCCCGGCCAGTTGGGAAATAGCCCAGTCATCGTAGGCAAACTCCAATGTCCGGGAGGTTGCCCCCCCTACTTGATCCGAAGGCAGATATCCCAAATCAATATAATAGGATATGCCTCCACGTCCCCCATACGGTGAGCCGGGAGGGGTTGGAGCCATAGCCGTTTCTCTCATCCCGGCATAGGCCTTCTCCACATCAAAATCCTGAATCCCTTTCAAATAGGTATCGGCAATCATAATATCGGCACTGGTTCCGATCATACAATTGGAATAGCCCAGTGCCACCGGCCACTTGGGTATCCAGCCTCCCTGTTCTTTCATCTTCAACAGGGAGATAACCATATCCCTCTGTCTTTCCGGCTCGATCAGCACCAGAAGGGGATGCAGCGTGCGAAAGGTATCCCAGAGGGAAAAATCTGAGTAGTAACGGAACCCCTCGGCACTATGGACATAATCGTCAAAGCCACGATATTGTCCGTTTACCTCGGTAAAGAGGGTGGGCATCATCATAGAATGATACATCGCGGTAGCAAAGATCATCCTTTCATCTTCATCTCCGCCGCAGACCTCAATGCTACCCAGTGCCTCCCGCCAGGCATCCTCCGCCCTCTGCCTTATTCCCTCAAAATCCCAATCAGGTATCTCCCCTTCCAGATTGAGCCGAGCTTGCTCGATGCTGATGTAGGAGATGCCTACCTTGACCTCAATGGGCTCATTATCTTGCACCACATACCCGGCATAGGCTCCGACATTCTTGCTCTCTTTTATATTCTCCTCAGGATAAATGGTGCCATCGCTCCAGACCCCGGAGGAGGAAAATGGCCTGCTGAAGCGGGCAGAGAAGTAGAGCCTGAAACCCCCGGATCGAGCAGACAACCCACCCATATAGTCTACCCAACCGACTACCTCACTTTCTTGCGGAGTAATCTTAACATAGGCACGTTGACTGGCATTTTCCACAATGGAAGCGCTCACATCGATTAAAATATAAGCTTCATCGGATTCCGGGAAGGTGTAGCGGTGATAACCCGCATGCTCGGTGGCGGTTAACTCCGCCCTTATGGAGTAATTATTCAGGGTAACCGCATAGTAGCCGGGAGAAGCGACCTCGGTATCGTGGCTATAGGGGGATCGATATCCTTCCTCCAGGATCTTCTGAGCTCCGATACCAAGGGTGGGCATCAAAAGGATGTTTCCGTAATCCGGGGCACCGGTTCCGCTGAAGTGGGTATGAGTGAATCCCCGTATTTCAGGATCCTGATACCAGTATCCGCCGCAATGAGCGAAACCCGGTCTGCTTCCCTGGTTGGAGGTATCCGGGCTTAATTTGACCATGCCAAAGGGCACAGCGGGTCCAGGGAAGGTGCTTCCCACACCATAGCCTAACCCACCGGTCCCTATAAATGGATTTACATAATTAATTAGAGGGACGATATCTGTGCGCTCCCCATTTTTATCCCCGCAAGCCAAAAACCCGGCAAGGCTCAAGATAGGGAGGAACAGGGCAGGCAGGATCTTTTTGATCACCTTTCTTGGCTGAGTAGGCATTTTCAACAACCTCCTTTCCCCCTAATTAAATCAGGGGTTAACGCCACTATAAGAACCGGAAGGAGAACGGTGTGATTAATAATACCAGAATTATAGTAAAGATCAAAGCAAAGGCTAACCTAAAACTCAGGAAACTCGAAAGGAATTTTACTTGACAGCCCAATACGAATGTGGCAGGTTAAAAACCAATGAAAAGGCTCGAAAGAGGAAAAAATGATAGCAAAGATAACCTTACTTATTATTATGGTATTAAGCTTGCTTGTTAGTTGCCTGTGGACCTCGGCAAAATCACCGACTCCCCACCGATTTATCCTCGACAATGGCTTAACTCTACTTCTGCTGGAAGACCACTCGGCACCGGTGGTCGCCCTTCAGGCCTGGGTGAAGATAGGAAGTGCCGACGAGCCCGATAAACTTGCCGGTATCTCGCATCTGATCGAACACATGCTTTTTAAAGGAACCGAAAATCGAGGATTAGGTGAGATTGCTCGGGAGATCGAGGGCAAGGGAGGTGACATTAATGCCTATACTTCCTTTGATCAGACTGTATACCATCTGGTCATAGCCCGTAGATACTTTGAGACCGGTCTCAGTATCCTTGCCGATGCCCTGCAACACTCCACCTTTGACCCGGAAGAACTAAAGAAAGAGAAGGAGGTGGTTCTGGAGGAGATAAGAAGGGCCGAAGACATCCCTGAGAGTAAGTTGAGTCGGGATCTTTTCGCTCTCTCCTATCAGCACCATCCTTACCGGAGACCGATCCTCGGATACCAGAAGGTAGTAGAGGGGTTGAGCCGGAAGGAGGTTTGGGAATTTTATAAAAAGTGTTACGTACCCGGCAACAGCTACTTGATTATTGTAGGAGATTTCAACACCGAAAAAATCCTCCCGAAAATTAAAGGGGCATTTCGGAACTGGATTGGTCCGCCTCCGGCGGAGACGACCCGACCCGGCCGAGCCTCTGAACCGAAGCAAGACAAACTACGCATTACCGTCCTCCAGGAGAATGTAAAAGAGAGTTGTCTTTATCTGGCCTTTCACATCCCCAGCATCTCCGGAGAGGATCTATATGCAATCGATGTTCTCTCCACCCTCCTCGGGGAAGGAGAAAGCTCCCGCCTTTACCAGGAGGTTAAGGCGGAGCGAGAGTTAGTCAATTCTATCTCAGCCTACGCTTATACTCCCAAAGACCCCGGGCTTCTCCTAATCTTGAGCGCCCTGGAGAGGGCCCAGGTTGAGAAGGCATTGGCCCAGATAATTACCACCATCTACCGCCTTAAACATGATAAGGTCTCTTCCCCGGAGTTAGAAAAGGCCAAAATAAACCTGGAAAGCCACTTCATCTATCAGGGAGAAACTGCCCGGGGTCAAGCCCGGCAGTTGGGATTCTTCGAAATCGTCGCCGGAGATATATCCTTTAAGGAAAAATATCTTAAAGGGGTAGGTAAGGTATCTCCCGAGGGGCTTAGAAGGGTGGCCAGAAAATACCTCAATAACTCGAACCTATCGATTGGGCTTCTACTTCCCGAAGGGGAGCCTCCCCTTAGTAAGGACAAGATTATCTCTATAGTCAAGCAAACCCAACCCGCCATCGGCGGACCGGAACAACATCAAGTCTCCCTAAAACAGGCCAAGGAGACGGAGGTTATCACTCCCAAGAAGGCAAGGGTTACCACTCCCAAAGAGACAAAGGTCACCAAAATCGTACTCAATAATGGGATGACCTTACTGATTAAAGAAAATCACACCAGTCCGATCGTGACCCTGCGCGCCGTTTTTTTAGGGGGGTTGCGCTTTGAGGATAAGGAGCACAACGGTATTTATAACTTCATTGCCGAGATGCTAACCATGGGAACACAGTCGCGTAGTGCCCGGGAGATCGCTGAGCAGGTTGACCGGATGGCCGGCATGATTGATGGATTTTCCGGGCGCAATAGTTTTGGCCTCTCCGCCCTCCTTTTATCAAGATTCTTCGATCAGGGGCTGGAGTTGTTCGCTGATATTATTCTAAACCCAGCCTTTGACCGGGTAGAGCTGGGGAAAAAGAGAAAAGATATCCTGGCAGCCATCAAGAATCGAGAAGATGAGCTTGTCCAGCTCACCTTCGACCTGCTTACGCATACCCTTTACACCAAGCATCCCTATCGGATGACACCCCTGGGAACAAGGGATTCCATTGAGAGTGTGAATCAGGATGATCTGATCGAGTTTTATCGAAGCTCGGCGGTCCCGGAGAATCTGGTTCTGGTAGTAGTGGGTGATATTAATGCCGAGGAGGCTGAGAAGAAAATAAGCAGGTATTTTCAGGATTTCCGAGGAAATCGCTTTTCTCCCCCAGCCGTTCCCCTCCCCTTACCGCTGAGGAAGATCAGGACCTCAGTTAAATATCTGGAAAAAGAGCAGGCCCATGTAATCTTGGGCTTCCTGGGTACTACCATCTTGAGCGATGACCGCTATCCGCTCGAGGTCTTAAATACAGTTCTGTCCGGTCTAGGGGGACGTCTATTCCTGGAGCTTCGGGATAAAGAGAGCTTAGCCTATGTGGTATCCTCTTTCTCCCTGGAGGGACTGGAGCCGGGCTACCTGGGGGTATATCTTGCCTGTCACCCGGAAAAGCTGGAACAGGCTATCTCCGGGATCAAGAGGGAGCTGAAGAGGCTCCGAGAAGAAAAACTCAGCCCGGATGAGCTGGAAAGGTCTAAAAACTATCTGGTAGGAAGCTATGAGATCGGACTCCAGAGAAATTCCGCATTAGCCTCGGAGCTGGCCTTCAATGAGCGCTACGGTTTAGGTTGGGATTTCTATCAAAAATATCCCGGGCGAATCCTAAAGGTGAGTGCTGAAGATGTCCTCCGAGTAGCAAAGAAGTATATTCAACTGGACCGATACGCCCTGGCAGTGGTAAGACCCAGAATAAATAAATCCCAATGACCAAATCCCAAATAAATGTCAAGTATCAAAATCCAAATGACAAAATAGTTCATAGCTCACAGTGCACGGTTCAAAGTGCATTATGAACTTTGCACTATGCACTGAATCTTGAACTTTGGGTTCAAGCCCCTGCCATTCCCTGCTACTCCCCCCTGTCCTTCGTAGCTTTAGCGAAGTAGGATGCCATTCCCTGAATTAAAACATATATCGGCGCATACTGATATTAAGTAGCAGGCCGATCCCAATCAAGGTTATTATCAGAGAAGACCCTCCATAGCTCATCAGGGGAAGGGTGATCCCCACTACTGGTAGAAAACCCACCACCATCCCGATGTTGACTGCCACATGCCAGAGAAGGATTGCCGAGACACCTACCGCAAGGATGGCTCCGAACCGATCCTTGGAACGGCTGGCAATACTCAGGCCCCAGAAGATTAAAAAAAGGTAGAGAGAGAGGACTATCAGAGAGCCGAGAAAGCCCCATTCCTCAGCCCAGACGGAGAAGACAAAGTCAGTATGTTGCGCCGGCAGGAAGCGAAGCTGGGTCTGGGTTCCCTGGAGGAATCCCTTGCCTTTGAATAATCCTGACCCTACGGCAATCTTCGATTGGATAAGGTGGTAACCAGAACCCAGGGGATCACGATCCGGGTCAAAGAAACTCAGAAGCCTTCGGCGTTGGTAATCCTTGAGCAGAAACCAGAAAAGGGGGAGGGCCATCAGGCTTGCTCCGGCCAGGTTCGCGAGCGAGCGTAACTTAATCCGGGCAAACAGCAGGAGGGAGAAAGATATAAGTAAGAGTAAAACTGCACTGCCCAGATCCGGCTGAAGGATGATGAGAATAAATGGGATACCGATTAATAAAAAGGGGAATATCAGCTCCCGGAGGCGAAATCCATCAGGAAGCCAGTTGTCCTGAAAATACTTGGCCAGTGCCAGAACCAGAGAGAGCTTAACCAACTCGGAGGGCTGCAGGGAGAGACCTCCTATATCCAGCCATCGCTGGGCACCGTGGCTAACTTCTCCCCTTATCATAACCAGGACAAGTAAAAGGAGGGAGAGGGTGTAGATCGTATAGGCCAGGCGTTCGAAGATCCGGTAGTCAACCATGCAGATAAGCAGCATCAAGGAGAATCCTAATAGGAGCCAATAACACTGTTTGTGGAAAATCGTTGCGGAAGAGACTCCCTGGAAGCTTACAGAAGCGCTGTAGAGGTTAAGCAGCCCGATCAGAGCAATAACAAGGGTTATTCCCAGAAGGGGCCAGTCAAAGTTTTGAGCTAATCTGCGGTTCAGCATTCTCTTCAGCCTTGATCTCAAAATACTTCTGGATAACTTTTCTGGCAATTGGAGCAGCCGCCTTCCCCCCATGTCCCCCATGCTCTATCAAAACAACCACTGCAATCTCCGGCTCTTCCAGAGGAGCGAAGGCCACAAACCAGGCATGGTCCCTAAGTTCAAAGGGCAGCTCCTTGCTCTTATCCTTTTGGGAGATAACCTGAGCGGTCCCGGTCTTTCCGGCAACGTTTACCCCTTTTATTCGGGCTGCCCATCCAGTTCCTTTAGGAGCGTTTACCACTCCGGCAAGAGCCTTCTTAAGAAAATCCAGGGTTGACGGTGAGGCCGGGAGCACCCCTATCTGCCGGGGCGGGAATTGCTTTACTACTTCTCCCTCAACTGTTTCTACTTTTTGGACTACCCGGGGAAGCATCAGCTTGCCTCCATTGGCTATGGCACAATAGGCATTAAGCAGCTGGAGCGGGGTTACCAGATTAAAGCTTTGTCCTATAGCCGCGGAAAGAGTCTCACCTTTAATCCACTCCTCTCCGGTTGCCTCTAATTTCCAGGAAGAAGTAGGAACCAAACCGGCCTTTTCATTACTGAGGTCAATCCCGGTCGGCACCCCCAGGCCAAATCCCCGGGCATACTCGGCCAGTTTGTCAATTCCTAACAGCCGGCCAACTCGATAGAAATAGACATCGCAGGACTGAACCAGTGCCTGATAGAGGTCCATAGGTCCATGACCCCACCTCTTCCAGCAGCCGTACCTTCTCCGTCCCAGGCGGTAACTACCCTTACAGACTAATTTTCTCCCCGGGGTAATTGCTCCTTCCTCTAAGCCGGCAATAGCAGTTATGAGTTTATAGGTTGAGGCCGGAGGGTACTGACCCCTGATGGATTTATTTTCCAGGGGATTCAGGGGGTCATTTCTGAGTCTCTCCCACTGTTGCTCGGATGTCCCGGCAGCAAACAGTCCGGGGTCAAAGGAGGGATTGCTCACCATCGCTAATACCTCCCCATTCTGGGGGTTCATGGCAATAACCGAGCCTAATTTTCCAGTAAATATCCGCTTACTGTAGGCTTGAAGATCCAAGTCAATAGTCAATACTACATTGTGCGCGGGAATGGGCTCTATTTCATTCAGGACAACTGGTAGAGCCCTCCCTAGGGCATCAACCTGAATAGTCTTCCCTCCATCCTTCCCCTTCAAATAGGTCTCCATCCTTTCTTCCACCCCGTATCTCCCGATAAGATCCCCCAGCCGGTACTGTAATCTCTCCTTACCTAACCTCTTCAATTCCTCCCGATCGATCTCTCCTAAATAGCCAATAAGATGGGAAGCCAGAGCACCATGGGGGTAATACCTCTGTGGCCCTACCTGAACAATAATACCCGGTAGGTTTATTCGATTAGCCTCTATCTTAGCCAGCCCTTCCCAGGAGATCCCGCTTCTTAATTTAACTGGTTTGAAGGGAGGAATCCCTTTGGCTTCAGCCTCCTTTAACTTATCCTCGAGCTCCTGGGGCTTTACTTTCAGGATTTTCCCAATCCTCCCAATAGTTCCCTTCCGATCATTAACATCTTCCGGGATAAGATAAAGGTCAAACGAAGGTTGGTTGTCTGCCAGAATCCTTCCTTTCCGATCAAGGATCATTCCCCGGGGGGCAGGAATGGTAATGGTTCGGAGGTGATTTTCCTGGGAAAACTCCCGAAACTTAGCACCCTGGAAGAGCTGAAGATACCACAGCCGGAAAACAAGTACGGCGAAGATGGTAGCAACTATCCCGAAGGCAACATTGAAGCGAAGCTTAAGCTCTTTATCCTCAGGATCATGGGGAATCAGTTCATGTTGACGAAACCAAGTCATAATCTGCTTCGCCTTTGAGCTTCGGGTTAACGGCTCTCTACCAAGAAACTTTCTAAAAAGCTCCGGTCAACCCTTTCCAGGAAAAGAAAAAGGAAAGGCCCTACCGCGGTATTATAAATGCCCTGAATAATTATCCCTTTAACTAGGGAAGAAGAAAGGCTCACCGGAGAGGAAAAAACCCAGAGCAACAGAAAAAGAAAGAAGTCGTTACCAAGGGAGAAGATTAGAATAAAGACTATCTGAAAAAGCCTACTTTTTAAGTAAAACGTCTCTCTTATCATCTGAGCTAAAGAGAAGCTTCCCAGATATAAAAATATATACAGTCCCGTCGGGCCTCCGGAGAACAGATCCATCAGATAACCTAAGAAAAAAGTAAGTGCACAACCCCGGTGAAATCGATGGAATAGGCCGAGATACAGGACGATCAGTAAAACTAAATTAGGGATCACCGCTCCCAGAGAAAGGAATTTTAAAAGGCTTGTTTGAAGAATTAAAAGAAGCCAGCCAAAGAGTAAAAAGAAGAAAAATCTCTTCATCTGCTTAAGGCCAGTCAATAGCCCCGGTCTGGGAAAGGACTAATACCTCTTCCAGTTTACCAAAGTCCACCTTAGGAGCAACCAGAACCTTTTGAAACATCCCGTAGCTTTTCTTTTCCACACTCTTTACTATGCCAACCTCCAGACCTTTGGGAAAGACCCCACCCAGACCCGAGGTTACTACTTCATCCCCCACTTTTATTTCCTCCAGGCGGGGCAGGTACTTCAACTGGCAGAGTTTCTCCGCATTACCCTTCAAGATCCCCTTAGCCCTGGTCCTGCGGACCAAGGCATCAACATTGCTCCTATGATCGATGATCAACAGCACCTGAGCAAGCTTGGCACTTACCTTGAAGACCTGACCGACGATGCCCTCTTTGGTGATAACCCCCATTCCCGGGACAATCTGATCCTCATTCCCCTTGTCGATCTGAATTGTCCTGAACCAGCTTGAGGAATCCTCCCCCACAACCTCGGCAGGGATTACCGAAGCCGTTAACTTCTGCTTTGATTGAAGCAGGTCACGCAACCGTTTGTTTTCCAGGGCTACCTCAAGAAACTGGTTTTTTTCAAACCGGAGTTGGTAGACGTCCTGCTTAAGAGCCTCGTTTTCCTTGCTAAGATCCACCAAATAGATATAATGCCTTCCCAGATTCCGGGCAGCCTTCAGCCCTGAAGAAATTGCCTTTAAGGGATAATAGGATAGGGTCAGAATCATTCTCGAAGGAAGGCTTAATATCCCCTCTCCTCGTAATCCTAAGGAAAGTAATTGGAGAGCTCCCAGCAGAATGATAATGGTTATCAGTCCCTGCTGGTGGCGCTTGAGAAACTCTAACATCTCAATTTAATAAATCCCAATGACCAAAAAAGGACTAATTCGTATAATTCGTGAAACACGTCCTGAGCTTGTCGAAGGGTTCGTGGTTCAAATCCCCATTATTTTGTATTACCCTTAACGAACTGCCACTTTTTTCAGGAGATCCAGCTCCTCAAGAGCCTTTCCCGATCCCAGAACGATGCAGGTAAGGGGATCTTCGGTTAACATTACTGGCAGCCCCGTCTCCTCGCGCAGGAGGATATCTATATTACGAAGCAGTGCTCCACCACCGGTTAAAACAATTCCCCGGTCAACGATATCTGCTGCCAGTTCGGGAGGAATCCGCTCCAGGGCATTGCGGATGACTTCAACAACCGCATTGATTGGCTCGATCATAGCCTCCCGGATCTCCTCGCTACTGATCTCTAAGGTCTTGGGTACCCCGGCCACCAGATCCCTCCCTTTCACCTCCATCTTCTCATTCTCCTCCGAGGGGTAAGCAGTGCCTATGGCTATCTTGATGACCTCTGCCGTCCTTTCCCCGATTAATAAGTTATACTTTCTCTTTATATATTGAATAATGGCCTCATCCATCTTGTCCCCCGCCACCCTGACCGTGCGGCTATAAACGATCCCTGAAAGTGAGATCACCGCTACCTCGGTAGTTCCTCCCCCGATACCCACGATCATATTGCCTGAGGGCTCAGTGATGGGAAGACCGGCACCAATAGCCGCGGCCATTGGCTCATCGATAAGATAAACCTCCCGGGCTCCGGCTGATTCAGCCGACTCCCGCACTGCTCGTTTTTCCACCTCAGTGATCCCGAGCGGAATACAAATAATGATCCGGGGCCGAAGCAGAGTCCGCCGATTGTGAGCTTTCCGAATGAAGTATTTGAGCATCTCCGCGGTAATCTCGAAATCAGCAATGACTCCGTCCTTCATCGGACGAATGGCCATGATGCTTCCCGGGGTCCTCCCCTGCATTTTCTTGGCCTCCTCTCCAACCGAAAGCACCCGCTTGACTCCCCGGGAATCCTTCTGAATCGCTACCACTGAGGGTTCATTGACAACAATTCCCTTACCCTTCAAATAGATTAAGGTATTGGCGGTCCCGAGATCTATGGCCAGATCGCTGGAGAACAGTCCAATAATAGAGTCAAATAGCATTTATCTCTCCTTTTTCCGGGTCAGAATTAATAGTTATAACCGCTAAATAAAGCATTCTCGATAAAAACCTGTTGATATTTCCAGATTAATTAGCTAATATTATATAGGATTTAAACCCGGGAGTAAAGAAATTTCGAAAGGAGCTTATTTATGCTTGACTTAATGAGAAAACATGCGCGATCTCCCTTGATCAAGGCCTTGCTGATTACGGTGGCTGCCTCTTTTTTCATCGGATTTGGAATCCTGGGAGGCCTTAGCCGTCTTCGCTCGGGAGAAATGGATCGTAACACGGTAGCGGTAGTCAATGATCAGGTAATCACCTTGGGACAATTTCAGCGGGCATATCAACAAGCTATTCAGCGTTATGAGGAGGAATTTGAAACTGAACTGGATGATACCATGATCCAGCAATTGAATATCAGGGGAAATACCCTGAAAAATCTGATTGAGAATGCCCTGCTCCGGGAAAGAGCCAGGAGCTTAAGGTTGAGGGTAACCGATGAGGAACTGAGGCTCTACATCAGGAATGCTTTCCGGGATGAGGAGGGTAGATTCGACCCTAATCGTTATAAGCAGATCCTAAGACTCAACCGTATGAACCCGGCGGATTTTGAGGAGGCCCAGAGGGAGAGGCTGCTCATCTCCCGGTTGGAAGCCCTACTTAGAGATTCAGTCAGTGTTTCCGAAGAGGAACCATGGGAGTACTTCGTGATTGATGCCGAGAAAATGAATTTGAACTTTGTAATGGTCGACCCCAGTCAGTTTAAGGATAAGGTTAAAGCCACTCGCAAAGAGCTAAAAAAATACTATGGCCAAAATCAAGAGGATTTTCGCACCCCTCCCCGGCGAAGGGCCGAGTATATAAAATTTGACCTTAAGGACTATTTGGAAGAGGTAAAGGTTAGTCCCCAGGAGGTTAAAGATCATTATTATTCTCATCGGGAAAACTACCGCTCTCCCAAAGAGATTCGGGCCCGCCACATTCTCATCCAGGCTGATCCCCGTGATCCGGCAGCCTTTGCCCAGGCTCGAAAGGAGGCAGAGAGTATTTTGGAGAATATAAAAGCCGGTAGCAAATTTGCTGCCCTGGCCCGCAGGTATTCGCAGGACCCGGGCTCAGCCGAAGCAGGAGGGGACCTGGGCTACTTCCGGAAAGGAGAGATGGATAAGTCCTTTGAAGATGTAGCCTTTGCCCTTAAGAGGGGCGAGGTGGGCGAGTTGGTCCATACCCGCTATGGCTTTCACATTATTAAGGTAGAGGACATTAAGGATGCAATTACCACACCTCTTTCCGAGGTGGAAGATCTAATTACCAACATCTTGCGGAAGCAAGAGGCAAAGGGGCTTGCCCGGGAGAGGGCTGAAAAGATCCACCAGCAGATCCTGGCTGGAAAAACTATGGAGAAAATCACTAACGAAACAAAACTTCCTCTAATTGAGACCTTCCCTTTTACCAAGGGAGAGGAGATCGCCGGGATTGTTGACCCTTCTGTCTTCTCCCAGGCAGCATTCTCCCTAAAAGTGGGGGAACCGAGCTCGATTATCCCCGGAGATGAGTGCTTTTATTTACTCCGGGTGGTAGGGGAAGAAGCCCCCCGGATACCTGAGTTCCAGGAGGTAAAAGATAAGGTAAAAGAAAGCCTCCTGGAGGAGAAGACCCGGGATCTTGCCCGGGAACGAGCAGACAGGATCCTTCAGAGACTCCGGAGGGGTAAGTCAATAAGATACTTACTCACCAAGTATAAATTAGAAAAGCAGGAAACCGGATGGTTCTCCCCTTATGAAGACTTTATTCCCAAGCTCGGGGCCTCCGAGGAGATCTCTTCGATAGTTAGAGCTCTTACTAAGAAAACCCCTTTCCCCGATGAGGCGATCGAGTACCAGGACAAATTCTACCTCCCCTGGCTGAAGGAAAGACAGGAGGCGGATAAGGCAAAGTTTTCCGAGCAGAAGGAGGAACTAACTCGAGTGCTCCTTGAGCTGAAAAGAGAAGAATTTCGGCAAAGGTGGCTGGATGATCTTAAAGGGAAGGCAAAGATAGTACCTAATGAGGAGTTCCTTCGGACCCTCATCTAAAGCCACCTTCCCCCAAAAGAGAGGATTCCAGGGGTCAAAGATTCCAATATAATGTCAAAGCTCGAATAAAATAAATTCTAAGCACGAAGCACTAAATCCTAAATAATTTTACCTAACCACAAATTACACGAATTACACGAAAAATTCATTTAATTTCTTTTTTATTTAGTGTAATTCGTGAAATTCGTGGTTAAATTCTGGAATGAAGTCTCTATGCAAATCAGAGGCCTTTATGCCATTGTCGACAATACCCTTACCCCTCACCTATCCCACCCGGAGCTTGCCGAAAAAGTTCTGCAAGGAGGAGCAAGGATAATCCAGCTTCGGGTCAAGCCCCCGGCTCCGCTATCCCACCGTAAGCTGCTTGAAACTGCTAAAGTAATCCGCAAACTTACCCGACAGCACGAATCCTCCCTTATTATTAATGATCGGGCTGATATTGCTTTGGCAGCCGAGGCCGACGGCCTTCACCTCGGCCAGGATGACCTCCCCCTGTCCGAGGCAAGAAGGATCCTGGGCGAGAATAAGGTGATCGGCATCTCTACCCATAGCCTCGAAGAGGCGGAAAGGGCCTGGAAGGAGGGAGCCGATTACCTCGGATTTGGCCCCGTTTTCACCACTGAGACCAAGGGGGAGAGTCTTTCACCCCGAGGAGCTGAGAGCCTAAAGCAGGTTGTGGATGCGATCGACCTCCCCATTATCGCCATTGGGGGAATAAATGAGAAAAATATCGAAGAGGTTATCCAGGCGGGAGCCACTGGGGCTGCAATTATCTCCTCCATCACCACGGCGGAAGATATTACCGAAAAAACCCGGCTTTTCGTAGAATTATGGAGGGAAAAATGAAATGCACCATCTGCAGTGGAGAACTGGAAAAAAATTGCCTCTGCTTCCTTAATGGAAAATCGCCCTTAATATCTTGAGGGCCAGCCGGAGCTTTTCCGCCTCTTGCTCCTTCAATAACCTCTGAATCTCTTCTCTTAACTTTCTCTTGTCGGTTTCTTCATGGCGGAATTGGAGGAGTTGGTCTATCTCAATATCCAGCCCGCGGGCCAGCTTCACCAGAATCTTCAGGGTGGGATTTTCCTCGCCCCTTTCCACCGCCCCGATATACTTGTAATTAACTCTGCTTCTTTCCCCTAATTGCTCCTGGGTTAATCCCCGTTCAGACCTTAGAGCCTTTATCCTTCTGCCTAATAGTTTTGCGGTGCCCATATTTTCTCCTTTCAAAATTATCCGGGCTTTAGAAGAAAATATAAACCTACTATTTACAGAAAAAACTTGACAAATGCTGGTTATTTATGGTAAATAGAATTATAGTGCTGTAAATGGGAGGTATTTATTGCCAAAAGGCTGCAAATAAAGGGGATAAATATCAGTTTTTCTCTATATTTTGGGCTTTTTTAGGCTTAAAGATGGCGATCTTTTAGTTGACAGAGGTGATTTTTTGTGGTAGTTCTTAATCATTAAATGAGAATAATTTTAACCCCGCCAAAGGCAACCAGGCCCGAATTATGAAATGTGACTTAAATCACTGACAAGATCTAAAAAGCATGGTATAAGGAAACCAGATTCTCAAAGTTCTCAAACACGGGCCTTAGAAAAAAATTAGTGAAATTCGTGGTTTAAAAAATATCTTTATACGGGATAATTAATACCATGCATTTCCTTACCAACCCACTACCGAGATCCGCTTTAATCCAGATCTTATTATTAACTATCTTACTCTTTGCTTTACCACCGGGGGCTAATGCCGGCGATCTGATAAGACTAATATAATTACATTACTAATATATTAAAAATTACCTGTTCAAGAAAAAATTACTTTTTTTGAAATTTTTTAACCCTTCTTCGTTTCCTGACCAGAAATGCAGGATATAAGGGGGCAATTTTGGTCTCCAAGGTCTCCGGAAAGCTTGAAAAAACAATAAAATGCCGTTTTTTGTCACCAAATATGAATTTTTGTAATATCTATGGCTGTAAGATTTCAATAACAAGAAACCTTCTTCCTTAAGAAGCTAAAAGAATCAAGGAGTTATAGAATAGACGGAGTGGGTATGATATTTGCCTATATTGTAAGCGCGCAGATCCAAAATTTAAATAATTTACCCTTGGGGCCGTCTCAACTTGGGGTGGGGTTTGCCCCTTATCAGAGAGATAAAATAGGGATATAATTGTCCAATAGAATGGACTAAAGGAGGGAAAAATGAGTCCCAAATTGAAAAGCGGAATGGTAGTAGCTGCTTTTCTTCTGATGGCTCTTTTCATTTTTACACCAAGGGCGGATGCCGGCGATCTGATTTATGGGGATGCAAACCTGGATGGCACGGTTGATGGAGCCGATGCCGGGCTAGTTCAGCAGTGCGTGAGCGGCGTCGCTCAATGTCCGGGGAATGCCGATGCCACGGGGAACGACTGTAAGATAGCGGCTTCCGATGTATTTGCCCTCCAGCGGCATTTGGTTTATGGCGATCTGCCTGACTTACCGGCAAGGGATCCAGGGACTCCCCCCGGCTGCTGGGCAGTGGAGCTTGCCGGACCGCCACCATTATCGTTCAGCACGGATACCAGCACCCCGGTAACAATCACTCTCAGCAATAATGTCTCCCCTCCCCGCGGAGGACTGAGTGCCGAGGCACTGGTGGTGGATTTTGCCATCGTCAGTCAACCCGGTGGTTGCTCGCTTTCCGCTCCCGGTGCAGTTACGGATACCGATGGGATAGTTCAGGCCCTGCTAACCTTAGGCTCCCTTGAAGGGACAGTCACCGGGGAGGCCAGCGTTAATCTCCTCACGGCAACCGGTATTCTTCTAAACAAAGTATCTGTTAACTTCACAGTAGTTGCGGAGGATACAACTGCTCCTGCTGTTACGATTACCTCGCCAACTGATGGCTCTCTCACTAACAATCCCACCATTACAGTAGCCGGAACAATTGATGATACCTCGATCACCTCAGCCATACTTACTCTCAATGGGGTTGATATGACTATCGCAGTATCTTCAGGTTCCTTCAGTCAAGAAATTACTTTATCAGAAGGGCTTAATACTATTTCAGTCAGCGCCACGGATATTAATGGGAATACAGGAACCTCGGAAACTATCACCGTAACTTTAGATACCACGGCCCCCGTTATTACCATCACTAATCCGGCTGATGGTTCTATTTTTTCTACCAGCAGCATTATAGTTGCCGGCGGTATAGACGATCTTTCCATTACCTCGGCTATCCTTACCTTCAATGGGGTTGACAGCGCCATCCCGGTAAATGCGGGCTCTTTTAACCAGGAAGTAAATTTAGTGGAGGGGCCGAATACCATTTCGGTTAGGGCAACGGATTTAGCCGGGAATACCGGAATGTCGGAAATCATTAATGTAACCCTAAATAGCAGCGCTCAAGCTCCGATAGTTATTATCACATCGCCAACCAATAATTCCCTTACCGGCAATCCCACTGCCATAGTTAGCGGAACAATTGATGACCTCTCTATCACTTCGGCTATTCTCATCCTTAACTGGGCAACTGAGATTGTGATTGATGTAGACGCTGGCTTATTCAGTCAAGCAATTACCTTAGTAGAAGGGCTGAATACTATTTTAGTGAGAGCGACGAATTCACTCGGCAATACCGGAATGTCAGAAACCGTAAATGTAAACTTGGACACTATCCCTCCGGCAGTTATTATCACTTCCCCCACTGATGGAGCTTTTACTAACAGTGCCACAATTACCGTAACCGGAACGATAGATGACATTACAATCACTTCAGCCACTCTCACCCTTAATGGGGCAGACACAGGCATCCCGGTAAGTGCTGGTTCTTTTAGTCAAGAAATTACTCTAATAGACGGATCAAATACTATCCTGGTTAGTGCAACGGATTTGGCTGGTAATACTGGAACCTCAGAAATTACCACTATAACTTTAGATACCATTGCTCCT
>SDBT01003205.1_pt1 | contig 28467 bp, 33 predicted proteins | sample 2277101 | NCBI WGS metagenome assembly SDBT01 (sample SAMN10404973, study PRJNA504765) | marine sediment metagenome | isolation source: marine sediment core GS10_PC15, 103 cmbsf | place: Arctic Ocean: Southern Knipovich Ridge | collected 2010 | reverse complement strand
GCGTTAGATGGGCCTGGGGGGGTGGAAACTGGATTTATTGCGGGCGCGCGGGTACATAAAAACTCGGGCGCGGGCGCGAACATATTATGTGATTAAAAGTTGATTGGTAACGGAGTTATGGCAAAGACGGCAAATAAGAAACGTAAATGGCAAAAGAAAATCAGGCCGGGGGTTCAGTGTGTTGAGGATCCTGAGAAGATGATTCGGGAGGGTGTGTGGACTAATGATTGTGGTAAACGACAAGGGAAAATCAAGCCGGGGCCGCAGTGGGCGCAACGGTGTTTTGCGGATAAGAATGAGGTGGGCCGGAAAGTGGATCCCTGCGAGGAATGTCAAGTTGAATGTGGGGAGATGAATCGTATTCATGTTGAGTTGGAATTGCTGGAATGTGATTGCGATTGTTGGTGGGGGCGGCGTTTGGTTTGGTGGGTGTGGCGGATGTTGATTGGCTGGGGGCAGTGGGTGGCGACTGCTCTGGCGGTGGGGGGGGTGCTGCTTAATAATGCGCGGATTCGGTGGTGTTTTCCGGTGTGGTTTGTCAGTAATGTGATCTGCCTGGTGTATCATCTGCGCGCGAAATTGTGGGGGCTGGCGGTCCGCGATGGGATATTTATTGTGCTGGCTATTGCTGGGTGGTTTCAGTGGGGGAGTTAGAAATGAAAAATGAGAAATGAAAAATGGGAAATGAAAAGATAATACGGGTGTTTGTGCGACGGACAAATGCGACGCCGGATGATTCGATGGCGTTTGTTGGGGATCCGCTGTTTCCGGATTTCCTGCCGACTGCTGATGAGGTGCATGTGAGTTGTACGTTTACGTGGGATAAGGGGGAAGCGGAAAGATTGGAGCGGGCGTGGGAGATTTATTTTCCGGGGAAGGTTAAACTTGGCGGGCCTGCTTACGATGACAAGGGCGGGGAGTTTGTGGTGGGTAGGTATCTGAAAAAGGGATATGTGATAACTACTCGAGGATGTCCGAATCTGTGCCCGTGGTGTTTTGTACCGCAGCGGGAAGGGGAGCTGAGAACTTTGTCGATCATGGAAGGCAATAACGTTCTTGATAATAATCTGCTGGCGGCGCCGAAGGAACATATCGAGGCGGTATTTAAGATGCTGAGGAAACAAAGGAGAGGGGCTCAGTTTACGGGTGGGCTGGATGCGAGGTTGTTGAATGATTGGCATATTGATCTGCTTAAAAGTATTCGGGTGAAACAAATATTTTTGGCCTATGATCATCGGGGGCAGTGGCCCTGTGTGGTTAGGTCTGCAAGAATGCTGCGAAATGTGGGATATGATCGAGAGAAACTGAGGTGCTATGTGATGGTGGGGTATCAGGAGGATACGATCGAACAGGCGCTTGCGCGGTTGGAAGCGGTTTGGGAGATTGGATTGATGCCGTTTGTTATGCTGTTCGAGGGTGGAGGCAGGCGGGCTGCAATGGTGCGGGATGGGGCGTGGAGAGAGTTGGTTAGAGAGTGGTCGTTGCCGGCGATTATGAGGGCGAAGCATAGGAAGAAGGCATCTAAGAAGGCATTAGGCATTAGGGGAGAGGCACTAGGGGAGAGGAAGAGAAGAAAAGAAAAGATAAGATGGATGACAGACGGAAGAATGGCACTAGGAAGAAATATGAATGAGAAACAGGAAATGAAGGTTCGAACGCTGGTGGCTTGGTTTGGGGGGAAACGGACGCTGGCGCCGAAGATTGTTGGGGAGCTGGGATCTCACTCGATGTATGTCGAGCCGTTTTGTGGGTCGATGGCGGTACTGCTTGCGAAGAAACGTTGTTCGCATGAAATAGTAAATGATCTGTATGGTGATTTGATTAATTTGGCCCGGGTGATTGCATCGGACCGGTGGGAAGAACTCTACAATAGGTTGTATCGAACTTTGTGTGCGGAAGAGATATTCGATGAGTGTAAAGTGAAATTTCTGGCGGGGGATCTCGAGCCTGCGAAAACTATAGGGGATGTTGGCGATGAGCATGTTGAGCGGGCGTACATATATTTTGTTGTTTCGTGGATGGGCAGAGGGGGAGTATGTGGGACAAAACGACAAAATTATCAATTGGCCAGGCGATGGAAATCTAGCGGGGGGAGTGGGGGGAGACGATTTGCCAGTGCGGTCGATTCGATGAGGGCTTGGCACGAGAGGTTGCGGGGTGTGAGCATTATGAATATGGATGGATTCAAATTGATCGAGAAAGTGTTTGATGATGCCAGGTTGGTGATGTATGTGGATCCGCCGTATCTAATGGGAGGTGCTCGGACAGGAGGGAATGGGAGTGGGGCATATAAACATGAATTTACCCAGGAAGATCATGGGCGGTTGGCGAAGTTGCTCGGACGATTCGAAAAGGCAAGGGTGATAGTGAGTTGTTATAACGATGAGCGTTTGGAAAAGCTTTATCCATTGGCCAAGTGGGAACGGAGAAAGGTGTTTAAAAAAAAGAGTGTTGGATTTATGAATGGGGGTGGATATACACAGACAGAGGCGCCGGAGGTGCTGCTGCTTAATGGGGAATCGCTGGCGGAAAAGGAAGAGAGGTTGTTCGAATGATTTGGAAGAAGGCATTAGGCATTAGGCAATAGGCAATAGGGAAGAAAAAGAGAAGATGGATCCCCGGTCGAGCCGGGGATGACAATAAAAGATGGGTCCCTGCCTGCGCAGGGATGACAGATGGAAGAAGGGATTAGAAGAAAGAAAAATTATGAGTAGAGGTAACAGGGACAGGGTGATGGGGGATGCGGAGGTGATTGTGGGGAAGCTGCGCGCGGGGGGGAAGGTTCAGGGGTTGATGAAGGAATATCGGTGTGGGCATGAGGTGCTGATGGCGGCGGTGTTTTCGGTGATGACGGTTGATGAATGGATGGTGATCAGGAATAAACATCTGGCGGAAGGGGGGGTTAAGAGGCGATTTAAGAAAGGGCATGAGACATGGAATAAGGGATGTAAAGGATTGTGTTACCCGGGTTCGGTTGCTACGCAGTTTAAGAAGGGACAGATCAGAGGGAATGCGGCGCGAAAGTATCGGCCGGTTGGAAGTATAACGATGCGCAAGAATAATGGCAAATTGTCTCGACATGTTAAGGTCAAAGAGCATGGGCCGGTTAACGAAAGGTATATTCCGCTGGCCAGACATCGGTGGGAAAAGGTCAACGGGCTGTTACCTGAAGGGATGTTTGTGGTGCACAAAGATGGTGATACGCTTAACGATGAGCCGGGGAACCTCCGCGCGGTGGATCGGGCGGGGAATATTAAATTGCAGCATACGCGGGATTCGGGGATTGTCGATAGGATGCGGGCGGGTGCTGCTGCCGGGAATAAGAAGAAAAGTGTCAACCTGAAACGGGGGCAATCTTTGCGGGCAGCCTGGGCCAGGAGGAAAAAGGAGGGGGTGGGAATGGATAGGGTTGTGTGGGATTGTGGTGTGTGTGGGGGTGAGTTCGAGCAGGAAGAAAAACCGGAGCGGTGTGGTAAGTGTGGATCGTTTGCGCTGGTGAAGGTGGAGCGTGGGAGGAAGAAGGCGTGATTTTATCAGTGTATCCTCGTATCAGTGGCTAAATATTAATTTATGAGAAATGGCCACTGAAACCCTGAAACATGGAAATGAAGAAAAAAAGAAATAAATGTTGGGCTTTTGTTTTTTAGGAAAGGAAAAAGTTATGAATCAGAATGGATCTGTGGTGCCGGCGGGGACGGCTGGGATTGTTACGCTGTCTGAGTCGGTGATGATGCCGGATGGGGTGGCGTATAAATATATATGGGCTAGGCATTGGGTGGAAGTGCCACAGCCGGAAAAGCCGCCAGAGAAACCGAAGGATGGTGAGTTTGAGTATGCAACGCTTGTTGGCGATCGGCTCTGGGGGCTCGAGGGTTGGGCCGGTGAATTAAAAGAGGTGTTTATTCCGGGCTGTGATGTTAGAGGGTTTGCCAGGTGTTTGGAAGTGCCGGAAAGAACTGATATCTATTTGTGTGTTAAGGGTGCCGATGACAGTTAAAAAAAAAAGGTTAAGAAGAAAGCGGCTGCGAAAAAGAAAGCTGCGGGGCCTGCAGGGTCGCTGGTTGTTGATACGGCTACGGTGGCGAAGTATCTGGGGGTGGCGCAGCGGACGGTGACGGATTATGCCAAACGCAAAGGGATGCCGAAACTTAGGCAAGATAGATATAACCTGGTGGATGTGCGGATATGGGAGATTGGAAGGCTAAAAGAAGAGATAGCAGCTCAGCAGTATGATCAGAATCGGCTTACAAAGGCCAATGCGGATGAGAGAGAACATAAGGCCGATCTGATGAAGATGAGGAAACTGAGGATGGAAGGACAGTTGATCGATCGGAATGAAGTGCAGCGCGGGTGGATCGAACGGATTGTGGCGGTGAAAAGTGGGCTGCAAATGCTGGCCAGGGCGATTGCCGGGCGGATCGAAGGTGATGGCGTCGAGAAGATAGTCGATGAGGAAGTTGAATTGTGTTTGGAGCGGTTTGCTGGCAAGCAGGCAAGGGCCGGTGCTAAATAAAAGAAGAGAAGAAATAAAGAAAGAATATTAACCGCAAGAGAGCACAGAGAACGCAGAGAAAGAAAGAAGATTGGCCACTGAAACCACTGATACGACAGAGAATATAGAGAAAGATGGAGAGTAAAAATGACATGGTTGATTGTACCGACAGATTGCGAACGATTGATTTCTTCTCAGGGATCGGAGGGATCTCGCTTGCCGTGGCGCCCTGGTGCCGGACCGTTTGCTACTGTGAGATCAACCCATACGCAGTCGGGAGTCTCACGAAAGAGATGGCTAGAGGTAATCTCGACGTTGCGCCGGTCTGGAGTAACATTGCAACTTTCGGACCATCCGAACTTGCACAAGTTGAGTGGTATGCCGGTGGAGAAATTCAAGCAATTACGGGCGGTTTTCCGTGCCAGGATCTCAGTTGTGCAGGTAAACGAGCCGGTATCAAAGGTAAACGGTCCGGACTCTTCTTTCAACAGATGCGAATTATTCGCATGTCGAGACCGAGAATCGTTTTCCTGGAAAATGTGCGGGGCATCACGAAAAGAGCACTTGCAGTTGTGCTCGGGGAATTGGCCGATTGCGGGTATGATGCAAAATGGAGAATGTTGTCGGCTCAGGAGATGGGAGCTCCGCATAAAAGAGATCGGTGGTGGTGTGTGGCCTACCCCAGCGGCCGCAGCGGCAACGCAGGGACAGAACGAACCGGACGGAAAGCGGGGTCAAACGTTGGTGGGGGCGGCGCGGGGACAAATGTGGCCCACTGCAACAGCGATGGACGCAGCGGGATTTTGCGGCAAGCCGGACAAGGGCAGGACGGGCCCGAACTCAGGCCGGACATTAACGGGCAAGGTATTGGAGATGGAGGGGCGGGGACCACATGCGAAGATGTTGCCGACGCCAAGAGCATCGGAAGGGGCTCGGACGGCCATTTACAAACAGGGGGGCAAGCCGCTGGCACTGGTAGCGCGAACATGGCCAACGCCAACTGTTCACGGCAATCACAACCGGAAGGGTATCAGCAAGAAAAGCGGGGACGGTCTAGCGACGGCGCGGGATTCACGCAGCGGCAAGGCGAAAAGACAGGCTCAGCGGGGGCGGAAAAATGGGATGTCTCTGGCGGAGGCGGAGGGTGGGCTGTTGAACCCGACGTGGGTCGAGTGGCTGATGGGGTACCCTTTAGGGTGGACAGACTTAGATGTCTTGGAAATGCCGCAGTGCCGGCGTGTGCCAGGAAGGCGTTTCAATTGTTGACCGAGTGGCAAGGGCCATAGCAGAATAAGAGAAGATAAGATGGATTCCTGCCTGCGCAGGAATGACAGAGAAGATGGATGACAGATTGCGAGATGAATGATGTCTAAGATACCGTGGTGTGATGAGACTATTAATCCCATTATTGGGTGTACGAAATGTAGTCCCGGGTGCGATAACTGCTATGCCGAGCGGATGGCGTGGAGGCTGGCGCATAATCCTAAGACTAAGGCGGAATATGAGCAGGTTGTGGCCGATGGGAAATGGAATGGACGGATTGTGTGGCGGCCGGGGGAACTGGAGAAGGTGAGTAAGTGGAAGAAACCAAAGAGGATATTCGTGGGGTCGATGGGGGATGTGTTCCATGAGTCGGTGCCGTGGCATTGGATTTTGCAACTGAATGAATTTTTTGCGGCTCATCGGCAACATACATTCATGCTGCTGACTAAACGGCCGTGGCGGGCGGTGAAGTTTCAGAAGGCATACAGCTCGATGAAGTGGTCGGGGAATGTTTGGATGGGGACTACGGTTTGTAATCAGAGCGAAATTAAGAACATAGAGATATTGGGCAGGATGGATGTGGCGGTGCGGTTCATATCGGTTGAGCCGATGTTGGGAGTGATAGATCTGGGTGGTTATTGTGATACGGATTGTTTGGACTGGGTGATCTGTGGGGGAGAAACCGGCCTGGGGGCCAGGGAGATGAAAGAAGATTGGGGATATTGGTTACTGGAACAATGCGAGTTTACAGATATGCCGTTTTTCTTCAAGGGGTGGGGTGGGGTGCGGAAACGAAAAGATGATGATTTGATTGGGGGGGAGCGGTATCGGGAGTTTCCGGTGGGAAGAATAGAACACGGATGACGCGGATTAGGTGGGTTTGTACGGATAAGAGAAGAGAAGAAATAAAGAAAGAATATTAACCGCGAGAGATCGCAGAGAACGCAGAGAAGAAAATAAAGATGGATAGAGAAGAAAGATGGATCCCTGCCTGCGCAGGGATGACAGTTGGAATGATAGGAATAATAATCGCTGTGTTGGCGATTGGCTTGATATGGAAAGTTGAGGTGTGATGTGAAGACTGCGTTGGTGAAGAGTTGGAAAACTACTGTGTGTGGGCTTATTGTGGCGGTGATTCTTATTTTGAAGCAGATAGGTAATCTGCTGGATGATGATCCGGAAACAGTGATGTCTGTGGAAATGATTCTCGGTGCCCTGGCGGCCCTGGGGATCGGTGTGTGTGCCAGAGATAATGGGGTTAGCTCCAGAGAAGCAGGGGCGAAGCTTATTGTCTTTGGGTTGTGTTGTTTGTTGTTGCTCGGTGGGTGCGGTCAGTTGGCAAATAAGGCGCCAAGTCAGGATCAGGTGCTGAGGGTTACGGTGGATGCCTATGCCGGGACGATGGATACGCTGACTGATTTTTATAAAGCCGGCAAGATCGACGATGAGCTGGTTGGTAAAATCGATGTCCATCGGAAGATGGCGTTTATGGCGCTGGAGGAATGGAGGGCGTGTTTGAGAGATGGTAAGCCGGTGAGTGAGGCGATCCGCCAGTTCACTACACATTTTGCGGCTTTAATTGAGGCGGAAAAAATCTTGAATGAGGGTTAATGCGATGAACATGGCAAATGTATTGTTGGCGATTGGGATGGCGTCTCGGTTGATGGAGCTGAGTGAGCGGGCGATGAGGGCAGGGAAGGATATTTCCGAAGAGGAAATGAACGATGCGTTCGATCGAGCCAGGCAGGCGAATGTTAGTTGGCAGCAGGCGATGAAGAAGAAAGATGGTGATGGTGGGGGGGTAAATAAAGAGAAGAAAGAAGAAATTTAAGTTTGAGATACAGAAGGAATTTTAATTAGGCTGTGGCACTTGCCACTTTTTGTTTTGAGAAAGGAAAGATTATGGCGCATGAGATTATGGGTAAAATGGTAAAGGATAAGATTACTGGATATGAAGGTATTGTTGTAGCCAGAACGGAATGGTTGTATGGATGTATTCGTTTGACTGTCCAGGCGAAAGAACTGGAAAAGGGAGTACCCGTGGAGAACCGTTGTTTCGATGAGCCGCAAATCGAGGTTATTGGTGACGGTATAAGCGTGGCGGTGGTGACCGGGGATGCGGTATTGCCGCCGGCCGGGGATAGAGATGATCCGAGCCGTAATGATTTGGATGTGAGTAAGTAAAGGGAATGTGATGGTTGGTTGCGATTTGATATTTGTTGTTTTGATTACTCCTGGCACGCTGGAGATGTTGGCGATGCAAGGGGTGCTCTATGATGCTGTAGAATCGCCGAGGCCGTTGCGTTGCTGTTACTGCGAAAACGAATTCTCTTTTTTTGAGATAGATAACCGGGGCCGGAAGCTTTGCTTCTGGACGGCGGGGTTTGTTTAGTACGATGCCGGCGGGATGCCGGCACCTAAGAAGGCATCAGGCAATAGGCAATAGGCACTAGGGGGGAGGAAGAAAGAGAAGATGGATGACATTGTTGAGCCGGGGATGACAAACGGAGATCGATGGGGCGGCGATAGCCGCGTAAATAACATTCAGCACTTCCTTTCGTCGATTGTCGATATCGAGAATTGGAGATATGATGTTTGATTTCTTAATAACTATATTTTGGATATGTTATTTCATTTTGTGTTTTTGTCTTTTGTTCAAAACAGAAGAAAAGATATTGAAATTGAAATTAGAGAATGCGAAATTGAATTTACAAATCGAGAAAACAATAGCTAAGTGTGGGAGAATGTTGGATGGGAAATCGTAAATGGTGACATGGACGGATAAAGAACTGGAGGCGTGGGAGCCGAGGCCGAGGGTGGGGATTGGGCAGTGGGGGCGGGATAATATCGTACTTACTAAGAAAATGGGGGTTGATTGGGCGGGGCCATACAATCCGGATGTTACGCCGTGGCATAATGATATATTCGCGGCGATCGAGGATCGGGAGATTCAGGAAGTTGTGATTGTGGCAGGGGCGCAAACAGGGAAATCTCTGGCAGTGCAGATCGCGATGGGGTGGAAGATCGATTGTGATCCGGAAAACATGCTTTACTTTACAGATACGGATTCGAATGCCAGGTACGCTTCAAAAAAACGGTTGCAACCGATGATCGATAGCTGCGATCGGCTGAAGGCGAAAGTGGAGGATAGCAGGAAACGCAATACGCTGGATATAAACTTCGATGGGGGGAACCTAACGCTGGCAGGGGCCGGCGGGGTATCGCAGCTTGCCGCGAAATCGGCGGCGTTTGTGGCGCGCGACGAGACGGCGAAATGGACGGGGGCACGAAATGAAGAGGCCGGGGCGCTGGAGCTGGCGGGCGAGCGGGTGCAAGGGCAGGGGATATACAAGATAATCGATCTGTCGACGCCGGTGATGGCCGGTGATGCGATACTTAAACAGTATAAGCTGTCTGATAAAGGCTATGGGTATCTGCCGTGCCCGATGTGTGGGCATTATCAGAGGTTGGTGTGGGAACAAATGAAATGGGGACATAAAGGAAAAAAAAGTGTTGGCCCGGAAGAGGCCAGGGCCGATACGTGGTATGAGTGTATCGAGTGTAAAGGTAAGATACGCGATGGACATAAACGGTGGATGTTGAGAGGCTGGAAAAGGGTAGTTGCCGGACAAAAGATCGAGCAGGTCGATAATCGGTATAGCGGTAAGATTGTCGGCGGCGATGAAGAGAGCTGGGAGATAGAATTTGCCGGTGGGCAAGTCAGGAGATATCGGCTGGTCGGGGATGTTAAGAAGAGCAGGCGGTGGGGGATCCATGTTTCTCGGCTGTATGTGCCGTGGCGGGCGTGGGGTGACCTGGCGGCGCAGTGGCTGGAGATTGGGGACGATCTGTCGAAGAGGCAAACGTTTGTCAATGGTTGTCTGGCGAAGGAATGGAAGGTGCGGACGCTGAAAGCCGATGAGAGTAAACTTCAAAAACATATCTGGCGGGATATGGAATCGCTGGTTGTGCCGGATGGATACGAATATATAACGGCCGGGGCGGATATCCAACAGAAGGAAATATATTTTTGTGTATGGGCCTGGAGAGAAGATGGTGCCCGGCATCTGATCGAATATGGGGTGCTGCCGGAAGCGATTAGCTCGCTGGATGCGGTAGCGTCGATGAGTTATTCGATGGCCGGTGGGGACCGGATGATATCCGTTGGGGCGCTGTATATTGACAGCAGATATCGAACTACAGAGGTAGAAGATTTTTGCAGGGGACGGGCGAATTGTTATGCGTGCCAGGGGTTGGCTACGGATACGCCGCGGCAATATGGGCCGGTATCGCAAGGGTATATTAAGACGGATTCAACAGGGCGCAGATTACCACAAAGTAAGTGGCGGGCATACGTGCAGGTTCATACGGCAAGCTTCAAAGAAGAATTGCATACGCGGTTCGATATCAAATGGGATTTTAAGGATCCGGCTGAGCCGCCGGAATTATATATATCGATGCATCGTGATACAGAGATGTGGTTTATCGAACATCTGACCGCCGAAGAGCGGGTGGAGACGGTCGATACGCGGGGGAGGGTTAGTTTTCGGTGGGTTAGGATACGAAAAGGAAATCATGAGTTCGATGCAACTGTGTATGCGGCGGCAGCCTGGTGGTGGAATCGTAATGATTGGGTGGGATCGAAGAAGAAAAAGAAGGTTTCTCTGGCGGAAATTCAAAGGAATAGAAGGCAATAGAATGGCTGAAACTAAGAAAAAAGTTAAGGTTCGAGATGGCTCTTATACGGTAAGTGGTGATGGGATATGCTGCTCGGGTTGTGGGTGCGCGCATCTGTTGGGAGAAGAGGCGGACAAGAGACGGATATGTAGAAATTGTGGGCGATCGGTGAGGATGCAGGTGATAGTTGCGTATGAATGTAAATATTGTGAAAGTGGAAACTTGAAGGTTACAAAAACGGTTCGATCGGTGCCGGTTAAGCGGTATATTTTGTGTCTGGATTGTGGTAAATCGCAGGTGAGGTATGGGGGGAAATGATTCGAAGAAGGCATTAGGCACCAGGCAATAGGCACAATCGGAAGAAGGCATTAGGCATCAGGCAATAGGCAATAGGGAAGAAAAGAGAGATTTGAGATATGAGATTTGAGAAGGAAGAAAGAGAAGGGCCACTGAAACCCTGAAACGTGGAAACGAAACAGGAGATTGAAATGACAAAGAAAGAATCGAATCCAGGGCCGTCGTTTGGGATAAAGTGTCCTGATCCACCGCCACCGCCATTATTGCCTACGCCAGATGATTCTGTGTAACTTATTGTATTGGCAGGGAGTTAGGGGCGAATATTGGGGTTGAATTGGGGGCGGGGTTTTCCTATAGCGTGGAATTGTTTGGTTTTTATTTGCATATCTGCCAAATATGGGGAATTATTAAGTAAAGAACGTCAAGAAATGAATAGGCACTTCGGAATTGATCTCCCGAAGGTGCACAATCACGAGCCTATTGTGAGGCCGCGAATCGAGTAATCGATGTAGCGGCCTCTTTTTTTGGCGTAAAGGATTGATATGGCAACTGTGGCTGAACAACTTGTTGAGGTTCAAACCGCGATATCCGAGGTGCTTCGATATGGTATTTCGTATCACATTGATACGCAGGGGAAAACGCGGGCGGATCTTCCAGAACTGAGGAAGATGGAGTCGGACCTGCTTACTCGGATTAGTATGAGTAGCGGCAGTATGGGGATCCGGGCGCAGAGATTGATGGCGGGGGGTGCGAGATGAATGAGGCTGGGAGATTATCTGAGTTTACAGGTGGTGGAGATCCGCTGGCGACGATGTCGTTTTATGCGGGTGGAGGAGTAGCGGCCATATCGGTACCTATGATCAGGAAGTCGAGGAAGTCCAGGGGCTTGATGCGTTCTTACGATGCCGCTGCTACGAGCAGGCATAATCAGAATCATTGGCTTTACGCTACAGGTGGGGATGCGGATGCGGTTATTGCACCGGACTTGGCTACGTTGCGTAATCGGGCGAGGTATGAGATAGAGAATAACTCTTTTGCGAAGGGGATTGTGGAGGGGTTTGGGGATGATATTGTCAGGATCGGACCGACATTGGAATATATCGAGGAGATCGAACAGAAGTTTAGTTTGTGGATGGAACATTGCGATATGGGGGGGAAGTTGCATTTTGCAGAGGGGCTCAAGCAGGATGTTTCGCAGTGGCTGGGATCGGGAGAGTCGCTGACTAATCTTGGCGGATCTCTGCGTGGACTCGATATGCGTCATGTAACACGCATCGATGGGGTAGGAGTTAAGATGCCTGGCTTGCAACTGCTGAGATTCGAAGCCGATCGGTTGGCTACTCCGATGAAATTTACGGGTGACCCGAACGTTAGAGAAGGGATACGGGTGGATGATTTCGGACGGCCACTGGAATATTATATTCTCAAAAGACATCCGGGCAGCAGGCGGATTAGTGGGGCGGGGATCGATGAACATCAAACTATAGCGGCCCAAAATATTATTCATTCGTTTAAGCAAACCAGGCCTGAACAGACGCGGGGGGTGCCGTGGCTAGTGCCGGCGTTGCCGTTGTTTGCGCTGTTGAGACGATATACGTTGGCGGTGATTACGGCGGCAGAGACGGGGGCGGATATATCCGCTGTGATCGAGGCGGGGGCGGCTAATGTGGAGCCGGCTGATCTGGCGGAATTGGAGAGCTGGGATGTGGAAAGAAACAGCATGTTTACGTTGCCAAAGGGCTGGACGATGAAACAGTTTATGGCTACTCAGCCAATGGAAGTATATCAGGCGTTCAAACGTGAGATCGTAAATGAGATATGCAGACCGATTAATATGCCGCTGAATGTGGGGCTTGGTAATTCGTCCGGTTATAATTACGCATCCGGGCGGCTGGATTGGCAGGGTTATGATGGGACTATAAAAATTGGCAGGAAAGGGACCGAACGGCATACGTGTAACCCGGTATTGTCGGTGTGGCTGCGTGAGGCATTGAGTATGCCTGGGTATCTTACAAAACAAGCAATAACTGAAATACGTAAGAATGAAAAGCAGCCCGAGTGGTTGTGGACAGAACGGGAGCATGTGGACCCGGAGAAAACGGCGAAGGCGAGGAAGATTAATCTTGAGACTGGTCAGACTACTTTGACTAATGAGTGGATTATTTCTGGTAAGGACCCTGAGAAACAAAGAAAAATATTAGAAAAAGAGCTGAAGTGGTTCAAAGATAACCATATGAAACATCCGTTCGGGGGACAGAAGTCGGTTAGTTCGGTTGGCGCTGGAAATGGGGAGGGGCAATAGATGTTTGTGGATGAACATACGATCGGAGATGGTGGTACTTTGATTCGCAGTTCGCAAGATTTGAACGGTGTTATGGCGAGGAATTCCCGTGCGGATATCAGTACTTTGGATATATCTAACCGAAGCATCGAATCTGTGCTGGCAACGGAGAACGCGGTTCTCTCTTTCAATATGCTTACATTTAGTGTCGAAGATGATGTGCTGCTGATGAGGGGGCTGGAGATACCAGAGCAGATACCACTGGTGGATGAACATCAACTCGAAGGGAAAACGATACGGACGGTGTTTGGCAGTGTGCGGAATATGCGGATTGAAAACGACGAATTGATCGGGAGGAATTTCTTTAGCTCGGCGGAAGATACGAAGGATGCGTGGACTAAGGTGAGGGAGGGGCATGTTACGGATAATTCGGTTCGGTATAAGCCGTTGGAATGGGAGAGTATTCAACCGGGCGAATCGAAGGTGGTGTTTGGCAGGAAATATACCGCATCGGCCGAGATGGTTAGGCGGATTGTTACGAAGTGGCAGTTGAGGGATAATTCTTTGACGTCGGTCGGAGCCGATCAGATGGCGAAGATGAGAAGTCAATTGGACAATAAAACGATAAGGAGTAATGTGATGAGTTTCGAACAGTGGTTAATGAGTAGAGGTTATAACCTGGAAACAATTGATGAAGCGGAAAAAACGAAGTTGCGAACCGAATTCGATGGTTTGACCAGAGGTGTGCCAACGATGGATTTCAATATGTGGTTGATCGGTGGTGGGCATGATCCGAAGACGCTGGATGAGGTTAAAAAATCATCGCTTCGAAGTGAGTTCGAGGGTTTTGGTAGTGTTGATCCGATCTTATCGGATTTACCGAAAAAACCACCGAAGAAAGCGCCTCTAAAACAAACCGATGCGCAGGATGTTTTGGCCAGGGCACAGGTCGATGAGGGGATCGCGGCGCGGGCTGTTAGCGATGAGAGAGAACGGATCGCGGCGATCGGGAAGTTGGGCAAGCAGGGGAATGTGGAAGAAAGTGTGGTTCGTTCGTGTATTGAAAGCGGGAAAACCGTTGCCGAGGCGCAGAGTTTATTCTTTCAATATGTGACTAACAAGGAGCAGTCTGTTAGTGCGCCAGGTATTATGAGGCGGGATCATACGGTTGATTGTGCGCGGATGGAAGTGGTGGCGCTGCTGCGGAGTGGTTATGACGGGCAGAGACTTGTCGAGGATAAGGACTATGGCGAGCAGGTGGTTAACCAGGCGGATTCGATGCGGGGTATGACGTTGATGGATATGTGCCGGTTTGCTTTGCAGATTGAGGGCAAAGATGCGCCAATGAATCCGGAAGAGCTATGGAGTAGAGCTGCATTTTCTACAATGAGCCTGCCGCAGACAATAAGTAATGTGGCGAATAAGTCGATGTTGCTCGCCTATAAGGCGATGCCGGATACATGGCGGCAATGGTGCTCTATAGGGACAGTAGGTGATTTTAAGAATCATCGTAGGATACGGCCTACGCAAAGCGGGAAATTTCTGGAGATCGGACAGGGGGGAGAAGTCAAACATATGGGCCGGGTGGAAGAATATGAGGATAATCGGGCCAGGACGTTTGCCGGACAGTTCGGTATTACGCGGGAAGATTTTATCAATAACAATGTGGATAAATTCACATCTGTGCCAGCCGATATGGGCAGGATTGCTAAAATGGATCTGGCTGATTTGGTCTATGAGGTATTTATGAGCAACGCTGCGATGAGCGATGCGATTGCAGCTTTCCATGCTGACCATAATAACTTAAACGCATCCAATGCGTTCGATGCGGATGGTGTGAAAACGGCTCTGGCAGTTTTCCGTAATGTTGTGGATATTACGGGACGGCCAATCGATATCGAACCGAGATTCGTATTGGTTCCCCCTGCACTGGAATATGATGCGAAAACTCTGTTTTCCAGCGATAAGTTGATAGCCGTTGGTGTGGGCAGTTCAGCGGCGACGGCTCCGGATAATAATATCTATAAAAACCTTGTGGTTCCGATTGTCGAGACAAGATTGAGTAATGCCAGCTTTACCAATTATTCTACCTCTACGTGGTATATGTCAGCTTCGCCGAGCGAAGGGGCTAAGAATGTCGAGGTGGTGTTCCTTAACGGTGTGCAGACGCCGGTGATGGAGAGGTTCCAGACAGGGCCGAATTATGTGGGTGGGATTATTATTCAGATGTACTTCGATGCCGGGGCTGCGCAGATTGATTATCGTACTCAGTCGAAAAATACTTCGTGATAAAAGAAGGCATCAGGCACTAGGCAATAGGCATTAGGAAGAGAAGAAGAAAACGTTTATATGATTTTTGTTAAGAAAATAAACAGGAGATAAAAAAAATGAATGAAACTACTATTATAAGATGTAGTTGCAGTCAGGAGAATCACCTGGTCTGCATCGATGGTGTGTGGCGGCGGAAAAGCAAAAAGCATGGGACCGATGCGGTGTTTAATGGGAAGTGCTTTAACTGTCCTAAAGAACTGGCAACGAAACCGAAAGGGTACACTGCGCCGCCGGCGAAGGGGAAGGCGGCGGCGGTGACGGATGTCGATAGAGAGTGTATGAAGGGGTTGGTTGAGCAGATGGAGAGGATGGAAAAGGCGATGGGGCAGATGGAAGGTAAGGTTAATGGGTTGACCGATGAAGCGAATCGGTTGACTGAGGAAAAGGACCGGTTGGCGCAGGAAAATCGGCAGCTTCGCCAGAAGATGGCCACCGGTGGTAGTGAAAATGAGATGGTTGATCTGGGGAAGATGTCGGGAGATGAGCTGCGGCAGTATGCGGGGGAAAAGGGGATTGAGCTGCCTGGTGGTAAAAGGTCAAAGGATGAGCTGATAGAGGTGATTGTGGCTGCGCAAGGGAGTGGCGGCGGGGAATAAGAGAAGATGGATTCCTGCCTTCGCAGGAATGACAATACGTGGAATTAAACTAAAAAAATTGGCTTTTTTTAGAGGTATAGAAAAATGGGTGTTCAATTAGCGAATAATGCGGAAGGGAATCTTGTTGATTATACGCCGGCTGGGGCGGTTACCGGTGGGCAGCCGATACAGATCGGTGATCTGACGGGGTTTCCGAATCAGGATATTGCGGCGGGTGTTAAAGGGGCACTCCAGATTAAAGGAGAAGCCAAAGGCGTCGCTACTTCGGATACCGGAAGCGTCGGTGATGATGTGTTCTGGGATGCGAACGCCGACCCGGTGGGTGGGACGGCCGGGACTGGTGCGCTTACTACGGTTGCCAGCGATGGTGACTGGTGGGTTGGGACGCTGCGGGAAGCTAAGGCGGCGACGGATAAGTATGTGATCTTCGGGCTCAATGAGCCGAATCCGAAGGCGGCTAATAGTGAACTGCTGGCGGTTAACGATTCAAAAGGGACATTGCTGGTGAATACCACAACCGAGACTATACTTGCCAGCGTTACGATCGCTGGGGATCGGCTGGTGGTTGGCGATACGTTCAGAGTTAAAACTACTGCTTTTGTCGTGGATCAGAATGGATCAGATACGCTGCAATTTCAGCTTTACTTCGGTACCGAGGTTGTATGGGATAGTACTGCGGTTACGCATGCCGATAATGATATTGCAAACCTGGAGGTCGATATCACGATCAATACGCTCGGGTCCAGTGGTAAGATTATTGCCAGTGGTGTGGGAGTATTTGGTGTGCCGGGGACCGCTGTGCCGACGCCGTTTGTGCTGCCGGCGGCGACTGAGGATATCAGTGGTGACATACCTCTGAAATTGACCGGTCTGTTTTCTGCGGCTCATGCGGATAATGAGTGCGAGCTGACCAGATGGATTGTAGAGAAACTGCGCGGGCGGAATGTCGGGCAGATTTAAGTGGCAAGCCGGTAAGGGCCGGTGCCTAATTTAAGAAGAGAAGAAATAAAGAAAGAATATTAACCGCAGAGAACGCAGAGAACGCAGAGAAGAAAATGAAGGTGGATAGAGAAGAAAGAGAAGAAAGATGGATTCCTGCCTTCGCAGGAATGACAGATAAGAAAGTGGATGACGGTTTGGAGAGCGGATGACAGTTCGAATCTGTACCGCTCGCTCATTAATGAAGAATGAAATGGGTGGGCGGTTTTTTAGAATCAACATGATATCGCACCTTGTCTGGCTTCTTTTGAAAAGAAGACGGAATGGAAAACGATAAGGTAGATATTGTTGATGGGAATGTCACTGTTGTGGTGGCGGGCTTCCCGGGACGGAAGGTGAAGGCGTATGGATTTTCGCTCAGTAGTAAGACGCTGGCGGATTTTACCGTTCGAAGTGGAGATACGGAATTGTTTGTTTATGGTAGTAGATTCGGAACTTTGAACCCGGCGACCGCGCCGAATGAACCGGTATATGAGACGGGGATCGGTGAGGCGCTGACTATCCAGTCGTCGGTGGCGATGGTTAATGCCAATGTGAGAGTGCAATATGCTTATGGGATTTAGATTCGGAAGAAGGCAATAGGCTCGGAAGAAGGCATTAGGCAATAGGGGGGAGAAGAAAGAGAAGATGGATCCCCGGTCGTAGCCGGGGATGACAGAGAGAAGATGGATGAAAGGTGATAATTATGAAAAAGCGAATATTAATTTTAGTTTTGATGATGATGATTTTGATCGGTGGTATCCATCAGTGTGCTATTGGGCAGGGGTGGGTGCGGCAAAATGATTTCTTCGCCGAGGAGATATTGAGATTTTATGTCGATGATGAGCTGGTGTTGTCTCTGGATCCGAACTCGATAGATAACTATCAGCCGATATATGCGCCGGAATATCATGGCATGTCCGATATGTTTCTTAAAGAAGATAGGCTGTTTTTCGGGATCAATGATTCGGCCAGGATGTTTATCGATCCGCTTGCTGTGTTTGGGCCGGCGTGGACGTTCGAGACTGATAAGTCCAGTGCTGTGCCGCAACTTCACCTTATATCGGCCAGGATAGTGGCTGATTGTGGGAATCAGGATGATAGCTGTTTCGAAGTTAGAGCAGATGATGTCGATTTGAAATGGCAAACGAACTCCAGGTCGTGGCTGTTCGCTTGTTTTAATACGCGGACAATAGAGATCGGTGGGGATATCTATCCGGAACAATTAGCGCTGCCTGTGAGGTTCATGGATAAATACCCAAATAACTGGATCGCCGAGATCGATGGATATGATGGGTCGATTACATTACGAGGAGAGGTCATACTCGATCCGGAAAATGGGATCAATTGGCCTGGAGCTAAGGTGCTGGTGAAATCGAAAATCGCGCTTACTCAAGAAGATGGGAACGAATATATAGATTCGCAGTCGGATGGACATGTGGATATTGGGGCCACAATAGGAATAGATTTTATTGTTAATAGCATCGAGAAACTTTCGGTCGGGCCTACGATTGCGAAGTTTACCAATACGATAATCGATCTGCCGCAATCGGGGAGGATACGGTGGAACCTGGGAGATAATCAGATAATCGAGGTGGGCGGGTCTTTGCGGTTCGGGGCGCAGGGGTCGGCAGGTGATTTGAAGATAAGCGAGATAGGAAATGTTTCGCTCGATGGGATTGCCGATAGTATTACCGCTGCGGGTGGGGAGATAGATTTCGACGATGAAAACCTGACTACTACAGGGATCGGGGATTTCGGTGATGTGGATATTACGGATACGCTGGATGTGGGCGGGGATGTTACGATAACAGACGGAACAGTTTCGATCGGTAACAGTACAGACGAACTCCAGATATCGCCAGGTGGGGATGTGAAATTTATAAACGGGGCCGGTTTTACATACGCAAGTATGTGCGTGCTGGGTAATACGTCGGAAACTGAAATCGCCGATATAGGTGAAGCCAATAAAGTTCAATTTTTATTCTTCGATACCAATGGTCCGACTAATGGCGATATAACTCCGGATTATACAAACAACCATATCACGATAAATCACGATGGAGATTATTTCATCATTTGTTCCATTACCGCTGATACTGTCGGTGGGCAGGGTTCCACAATGTCCTATGATATGTATAAAAATAATGGGACCACTTCTTTGCCCGGCCTACACGCACACAGAACCATGAGCGGTGGAGGTTCTGTGGCTGGAAGTCTCAGTCTGACGCATCCGGTATCTTTGTTGGCTGGTGATACAATTGAATTGTGGGTGCACAACGAGACCAATGATCAGGATGTTATATTAGGTGACGTGGCTTTAACTGCGCTGCATATAGGAGGTTGAAACGGAAGCAATAATCGATATGTGCAACTTGAGAATACAACAAATTGGAGGTCGATAATGGCGGGTGAGAGTGATTGGCATAATAAAGTGACTGAACATGGCGTGAAAATTGCGAATCTCAAAGAAGAAGAAGAAAGACAGTGGGTGGTGATCGAGAAGATACGCAACCGGCTGCCAAACTGGGCGACGTTTGCGTTTGCGTTTTTGACGTGTCTCGTTGGGACTGCGATTGGTCTTTTGACGAAGGGGTGAGGTAGAGAACGCAGAGTAGAAGATTCGAAATGAGAATTGCCACTGAAACCCTGAAACTTGGAAATGAAGAAAAAAAGAAAAGGGCCACTGAAACCCTGAAACATGGAAATGGAGAAGAAGATTAGCCACTGAAACCCTGAAACTTGGAAATGAAGAAAAATAGAAGATGGATCCCAGGTCAGTAGCCGGGGATGACAATAAAAGATGGATGACAGACGGAAGAAAGAAGAATCATAGATGAGTACACTTCGAGATATGGCGGATGGTGATAAGACGATGTTTGCCAGGGAGCTGGGTGATCCGGTTACGATTACGCCGGCTGGCGGGTCGCCAACTGAGATTATGGCGATTAAATCGGAGATCGAGGGGGTTGGGCAAACTGGCAGCGATGGTAATCAGGTGGGACATCGACGGGCCTGGCTGATCGATCCGGATGATCTGCCAGATCCGAAACCTAAGGAAGATACTATAACGATCGGGACGGGGGTATATACGCTGGATGACTTTCGAAATGAAGGGAGTTACTTCCGGTGTGAATTTACGGCTACGGAAAATATACAGCGCAGTAGCGAGAAGCTGCACGCTGGGGGGACATAGGATTTTCAATGACTACGCCATCGATCGGATATCTTGTTGAGAATGTTGCGGATTCGACGACATTTCGAACATGGGTGGGGGCCGCGGATAACGCAGGCGCGAAGGAGCGGATCTATCAGACGGCGGTTACGGATCCGACGATGCCGTTTTCGCTGATAACTACTTTGGATGGGATTATCAGAGGAGAGCGGATCGGGATGGGGGTGAAAGATGCGTATATGTGGGAAGGGGGATTGGCGCTGTGGTTCGATGCGATAGCGACCAGCACCGATGACCGGACCGCGATTGCGGCTTTTGTGGCGATAACTGAGCAGATATTCCAGGAGGTGCTTGATTTTTCTGGGCGGCCGGGGTACCTGGCGATCGAGAGGTTCGAGAGTGAAGGGGCGGGGTTTGCCGAGCAGGACAGGAAAGATGAGAATAGTAAAAAAACTGTGCGGATAAAATATATGGTGTGGTGGAAGTGATGCGGAAGAAGGCATCAGGCAATAGGCATTAGGCAATAGGGAAGAGAAGATAAGAAAGAGAAGAAAGATAAGAAAATAGAAGATGGATTCCTGCCTTCGCAGGAATGACAGATAAGATAAGAGAAGATGGATCCCCGATCGTGGTCGGGGATGACACGATGGAGATAGACGTGGCGGCGGATAGCCGCGTAAATAACATCCAGCACTTCCTTTCGTCGATGCCGACGATCGGATGGATGATAAGGAGATAGAACAATGCCAAATTTTGATATTTATATGGTCGATCTGGACGGGACGCCGATTGATGGGGTATCGAGCCAGACGATTAATAGTGGGACTGAGGTTGTTCGCAATATTGTCGATGGGCAGGTTGCTCCGGTGATGGGGTATGTCAATACTATCGTGCCGGTAATACCCTTCGAGACTAAAAAGATCGGGGCGATGCTTGCGGCGATTGGGGCCGATCCGTTGGCTGGGTTTGGGATTGGGGCGGCGGATACGGCTACGCTGTATTGTCGGCTGATGGAAGAGCGGGGCAGTCGGTCGGCGACCGGGGCTCTTAAAGTCCTGATTAATATGGGGATTGTGATACCGGTATCGCTTAATGCGGGGGTCGATGCGACAGGCTCGATGCAGGTTGAAATACATACGATTACAGATGGGACAAATGCGCCGATCGTTACTACGCCAACTCAGGCGCTGGCCGGGACGCCGGATATGGATGAAGAGTTTACGGTGGGGCCGGCGAAACTTAATAATGTGGCGATATCGGGGATACAGAATGTGTCGGTTACGTTTGGGATTACATTGACTAAAACCAAAGATGGGGGGGATGGGGCTGGGGCGGTTTATCCATCGTCGGTGTATATTCAGGGAGTTCAACCGGTGATAACGCTGGTGACCAGGGATGTGGATTTGCTTCATACGTATAAGGAAGGGGTGGCGATTAGCAGCTCTACGCTGATGCAACTGGCTAAGAGGGTAAAGGGCGGTTCGATTGGCAGTGGGGCTGTGCATCCGCAGTTTACGGTTGCCGAAGGGATAATTGTAGCTAACAGTATTGATGGGTCGCCGCAGCAGGTGTCGATCGAGATTCATCCGAGTGATAATTTGACGAATCCGCTGATGGCTTATGTGCTGGCGGCGCTGTTGTGAGTGGCAAGCCGGCACCTGCTGCGACCTGCGCAGCACGGCGAGAGGGCCACAGAAGAAATAAATGAAGAAAGAATATTAACCGCGAGAGAACGCAGAGAACGCAGAGGTGGCATGGGCCACGGCTAGATAAAAGAAGAAATGAAGTAAAGAAATGAAGATTAAGATTATCCCGCAAAGGCGCTAAGGCGCTAAGGTGGAAAAGGCGCAGAGAATAAAAGTGGATTCCTGCCTTCGCAGGAATGACAGAGAATAAAATATGTAAGGAGATTGAAATTATTATGGCTGAGAAAGATAGCAAAAAACAGGTGCCGACGTTTACGATGGATCTGAGGGCGGATGATCCGCTGGCGATTGGGACGATTAAGAATCGGATGAGGTTGTTGACGCTGCCTGGTGATCGGGAAGAGCGTGATAAGCTCAAGGCGGTGAAGGAAGAGTTTGAGGATTGGAACGCAAAAGGCGCAGAGAAGAAATAAGGAAAGAATTTTACCACAAAGAACACAAAGAGCACGAAGGAAGATAAAGAAGATAGGAGATAAATATCGATGAGTGGATTTTTATATTTTTTTACCGGGCCGAAGGTTAAGAATGCGCCTGATTTTAAGAGGCTTAAAGAATTACAACTCGATCATCTGGTCGGAGTTGCAGTTTCGCAGGCGGGATGGGCTGGGAATGAAGTGATGCTGGGGCCGGGGGTGATATGTGCGATTGCCGACAGTGAACTGAGCGATGGTGGTTGTGAGCCGCGGGTGGGGTACTATCCGGATACGCAGGAATGGAGGAAGGGTGGTGATGGTTGGTGGATCGGATGGGAGAAGGATAATCCGTCGGGGGCGGTTGACCTGGCGAGGCTGGAGCTGCGGTGGGGGCATAAGGTGCAGATGGGCAATGGTGAGGTGTTTGTGGTACCGCCGGAGAGGTATCTGCCGGATAGACTGGAATTGAATGAGAATGATGAATGTGATCGGGTACCGTTGGATGAGTTCGTGGGTATCAGAAAATTGACGGTGAAACTGCGAGCGGATTTTTATACGCAGATCGGGAAGCTGGCGAGGAAAGAGGAAGAAAAGGAAGAAAAAGAAAAGGTAAATCTGATACCGCCGATGACTGAGGGTGAGCAGTTGAAGACGGGGAACTTCTTTTTGGGGCTTAATTATCGGATTGGACGGGTGGAGGCGAATGTTTTGGAATTATGGAACGATCAATCTCTTCGAGAGGCGCTGGAGGCGGTGTTGGACTGGCCTACTGAGGTTAAGATGATAAAAGAGATGATGAAGGATAAGGATAAAAAAAAAAGCCTCAAGGCGGATGCTGACATATCGGCTGTGGAGGGTGGGGGAGTTTCCTGACTATAATCCTACATTTGCGGATGTGCGCCTGTATGAAAGGGAATTTGGCGGATGATTAAGCAGATACAAATTATATCGATCGGGATGCCGAGAAGAATGCTCAAAAGCAGAGATGAATTTGGCAGGAAAATTACGGTCCCGGTTTATCAGGAAACGATAGACTTTTGGTTCGAGAATATGTTGGGAAGGCATTTCAAGCCGGCAGCACAACACGTCTATGATTATCAGAGACGGGGGGTACAGACGATCAAACGTAAGGAAGGGTTTGCCCGGATTGGTAATAGGGATGCACGGTTGCCGTTGATTATGAGCGGTGAACTGAAACGGGAAGTTAGCAGGTCGATACGGATAAGCGGGTCGGGAAAGAGGGCGCGGGGGGTAATGATGGGGCCGCGGCAGCTTAGTATTAAGCGGGGTAATTATCCGGACCTGGCGGCGGAGATTACGAAAGTGACACAAACCGAGGCTAACAGGCTGGCGAAATTTGCCGAGGGTCGGATGGCGATGAGGATGAATAGGGATAGGACCAGGACTGTCGAAAGGCTAACGGCTTAATATGGCGACTGTGACATTCAAACTCGAAGGCGATGAGGCCGATGCGGTACGGGCTTTTTTGAAGCTGAGCGATGCTGAGAAAAAAGCTACGCTTGAGAGTAAAAAACTAGCGAGGGCCGGTAGGAAGGCAGGGAAGGATACTGCAGGGGGTGCGAAACAGGGTGAAGGGGCGATGGGGAAATTGACTACAGGGATTAGCGGTACGATTGCTTCGTATGTCAGTGTCGGCGCTGTGATTGCCGGTATTGGTAAAGCGATGGCAGTGGAATTTGAGAATACGGCTCAGGCGGCTGAGAATGCGGCCAAACGGATTACCGCTACGCGGGATTTGTTGTTTTTGGGGGAATTTGCGAAGGCACATCCTGAGATACATAGAGAGATAGGAGCGTTTGCCGTTACGGCGGCGCTGCCTGGAGTGGAAGGGAAGGTGGAGATTGCCAAGGCGATGGAACTGCTGGTATCGAAGACGCCGGCTATGAGTGATGAGCAGAGGATGGAATTATTTCGCAAGGGGTTGCAGTTTAAACGGACTACTACGTCGGATCTGAGTACGCTGATTAATTTTATGATACAAGTTGGAAAGGCCGATCCGGGGGCTACGCCGACGGCGATTGCGAATCTTATCCAACAGACGAAGACTGAGGCGGGGGCTACGACTGAGGCTATGGCTCGGCGGCTGCCGCAATTATTTCCAGTTGCCGGTGCGGCTGGAGTGAGCCTGCCAGAGATATCGGCATTATTCGCTGTTGCTACGGGGGGGGGATTTGGGCCGGAGCAGGCTACTACGGGGATAAGGATGATGCTGGGGCGATTGCAGGGCAAAAAGTTACCGAAGGAGGCACGAAAGGTACAAAGGAGACTGGGGCTAGAGGAGGGGATGGGAGTGTTCGAGCAGTTGGAGGTGCTTAGCGGGAAATTTCAGGAGGGAAAATTTAAGTTGGCCGAATCGCAGCTTTTGTTCGGTGAGGAGGCTGGGCCGGTAGTGCTGGATATTTTAAAGGGTTTTAAGGGCCTGAAGGTTTCGTTAGGGAAGATTAAGCGAGCGTTTGAGACGCCCGGGCTGGATTTGGTAGGGAAGAAGATTGTGGAGGTATTTGCGCCGGGGACACTTGAATTTCAGGAAGAACGGAATCGGCGGCTCAAGGCGAGGAAGGAACAGATAAGATTCGAGAAAGATGCTCCGGTTGGATTGGCAGTTGAACAGGCAAGGTTGGAGAGATATCTATCACAAAGAGAGAAGGGTGAGCCTCATGTTGGGGCTACTATAGATGCGGCGATTGCTGCCATGTTCGAGAGGATTAATATTGCTCTGGATTATAAGCTTTTTTTCACGAAAGAACTTAGTAGAGGGGGCGGCGGTGAGGGTGGTGAAGGTATTCAGTCGAATACGGAGGCGCTGAATAAGAATACCGATGCGCTGGAAAAACGAAATGGTAATGGTAATGGGCGGGGTGAGTTGAATGTGAATGGGAATTTCTGATCGGAAGAAAGAATAGAAGATGGATCCCTGCCTGCGCAGGGATGACAGAGAGAAGATGATGAGTAGTATAGCGGGATATGGATTATTTATTGTAAGTGGTAAGATCAACCGGATCGGTGAGATGCTCGAGGATATCAGCCGGCGGGGGGTCGATGGTCATGCGTTTACTGCGTTGGGGCTCAAGGCGCGGAGGAGTGAGATTACGACGGAACGGGATTTCGATAGCGATTTGGCTGCCAATGCGGCGCTCGTGATTTATAAAGTGTTGCAAGGGATGGCGGTGACGGTGGTCGATGAAAATTTTATTACGTATGATAATGTGATTGTGCTTGGTGTGGATGCAGTGTGGACGAAGAAGACGGGGGCAATGGTGGGAGGGTGGGGGAGCGTAGCAACGAACCGGACGATTTTGCGGGTGCAGTGGGTATTGCAGGTGACGGAATAGAAGATGTGGCACCTGCTGCGACCTGCTGCGACGGGCGCAGCACGGCGAGCGGGCGCAGCACGGCGAGCGGGCCACAGCCGAATTAAAGAAGAGAAGAAATAAAGAAAGAATATTAACCGTAGAGAGCGCAGAGATCGCAGAGAAGGTGGATAGAGAAGAAAGATGGATCCCCGGTCAGAGCCGGGGATGACAATTTGTGCGGGAATGATAGTTCGAGGCAATGATGAGATGGCAGTATCGATTCGTAATTTTAATCGGCCGAATGTGTATGTGCGGAAAAACTGGGGGGATCCGTGGACAGTAGCGCCGCTGCTTGATGCAGTTGGGGCTACTACACCGGCCGGGCCGGGGATGGGGTCGGCGAGGTTTCTGTGGCGGTATGGATATCGAAATATCGAAGGGGATGTTACCTATGTAGTGGCGCCGCCGTTTGCCTACTTGGGATGGTATGTGCAGATTCGGGCGGTTATCGATACGGTCGATACGGAACTTTGGACGGGGATATTCGCACTCGATAGCCTTGTTGTCGATGGGGCGCTCAATATAGGCGGCTCGGCGGTTGGGACCGGTGGGCAGATATATCAGGCGTTGGATATGAGCTATCTGCTCGATCGAGCGGTGCTCAGGGAGACACTTGCAAATCAAAATGGACGGGAGGTTCGGATCGATCATGTGCCGTGGATGAATAAATCGGGCGACCGGGGGCTTAGCGTTATCGGGAACCGGGCAACTTCGGCTAATGACGATGGGATATTTCGGTTTAGCGCCGATGGGGCGGTGTGGAGCCATCGGCAGTTTCTGGCGATGGTGCTGTCGGATAACCGACCGGATGATATACAGTTCACATTAACCGGTCAGGACTCGTTGCTGGACTTTGTGGCCACTGCAGGGCGGGTTGAGGGGTTGACGTTGCTGTCGTTGCTTGATGGGATGATAGATCGACGGAGAGGGTTTGGCTGGAAGATTGCCAAGGTGGGGGGCGGTCGGGGGCCGGTGGTTGGGATCGAGGTGTTTACGGTGTTTGATCAGGAGATAACGGTGGGGGATGTAACGCTTTCGCCTAACGATAATATAATCGAGTTGGAGCTGGGGAACGTGCATGAAAATGAGATGATCAGGCTCGATCTGGTGGAGACGAACCGGGTGGACCAGGTGCGGGTGAGGGGCGATCGGATAACGAGCTGCTTTACGATCAATAAGGATGTGTTCGAGAAGGGGTGGACGGATACGCAGGAGGGATATTACAAAGATGGTGCCAAGAATGAGGATGGGTACGAGGAGCTGGACGATGATGAGAAGGAGATCGAGAATGACCGGTATCGGGCGCAGGAGAGGTTTCGCCAGGTGTATCGGCAGTGGCGGATGCCGGCGGACTGGAACTGGGATGTTGGCGGGGAGATTGGTAACCCGGCGGCCGATGAGGATGGTGGGCTGGTAGAGAATCAGGAGGCTGATTACTTTAATTATGGCAGAAAATTTCTGAGGAAACTGCCGTTGATACGTGGGTTTGACTATACCGGGGAGACACCGGTCGATCTGCTGCCCGATGGTACGGAGGATGAATATAGCTCGCCGATGGTGTGGGTGAAGCATAACGATAAATACCATCCGGTCAGCAGGCTATCGGAGATAGTGATCGACGATGATAGTAATAAGGCTGCATCGTGCGGGGTGAAGATGCTCGATCGGATGATGGGGTTCGAGCTTTCCGCGTCGCCGGGGCATGAATTTGCGCTGAATCATTTCAGTGGCGCCGAGCCGAGTGGGGCGCCTGTGGTGTTCGACTGGAATGAGATAATTGCTACTGTGGCGGTTAAGACCGATCAGCGGGTGGAGGTGGTGGTAAGCGGTGAGCCGCCGATTGGGGGGGCTGGTAATAGAGTTAAAGTGATCGACCTGCCGTACGCGCAGCTTTGGTATATAGTGCCCCAAACGGTGGTGGGGATCGATGCCAAAGGGGAGGTGGAAGAGTATGGGGGGACCGATAATATCTTGCGAAACGATAAGGATCTGATGGAGGCGGTGGCGGCCGCGGTATTGGGTTGGTACGGCCAGCGAAGGCAGACGCTGGACTTGACGGTGAGATATTTGACAGACGATGCGAAGGTAGGGGATCTGATACGGTCGGTGGGGACGCTGCCTGATGTATATGATGAGGTTAATACGGTAGTCTCTGCGGTGGTGTGGGACTTCATCGGGGGGACTACATCGGTGGTGACTAACTGGGCGCAGCTTGACTTTGCGGCGATACCGATCGGGCATAGCCCGGATATGGGTGATAGTGATGTGACTAAGGGAGGTGAGGGGTCGGGGGCGGGGTCGGTTAAGGATGAGATTGAAAAGATGAAGGAGGATATGGCGGATCTGCCGGTTGAGCCGGCGGCAAGTGGCGGCGGGATTGGTAGTGGTAGGATGAGAGTTGCTGAGGTGGATTCGAACGCTACTGGCGGGGGGTATTATAATTGTAGCTTGCAGAAATTCGATGCGGATCACTGGGAGACGAATAACGATCCGTGGGGTGATGATGGCAGCACCGCCATTGTTGCTTTGAATATTCCGGAAGGGGGTAAAACTGATAGTCACCAATTGACTGCAGGTAAGAAGCTGGCTGTGTGGAGGCAGAGGGATGATGGGGACCCGGGGAAGATGCGGTGGGTTGGGGTGGAGATTAACTTTATAGCTAGGTGTGTGTGGAAGTAGGAATTAACCGTGAGAGAACGCAGAGAAGAAATAAAGAAATAAAGAAAGAATATTAACCGCGAGAGAACGCAGAGAAGAAATAAAGAAATAAAGAAAGAATATTAACCGTGAGAGAACGCAGAGAAGAAATAAAGAAATAAAGAAAGAATATTAACCGCGAGAGAACGCAGAGAAGAAATAAAGAAATAAAGAAAGAATATTAACC
>SDBT01003204.1_pt1 | contig 28470 bp, 48 predicted proteins | sample 2277101 | NCBI WGS metagenome assembly SDBT01 (sample SAMN10404973, study PRJNA504765) | marine sediment metagenome | isolation source: marine sediment core GS10_PC15, 103 cmbsf | place: Arctic Ocean: Southern Knipovich Ridge | collected 2010 | reverse complement strand
ATCATTTAATTTCCTCCCAACATCTTCTTAAAATACTCATTCTAACTAAATCATAATATCTTGCATTCCTATAAACATCATCCCTCAAAACACCTTCTGTTGAGAACCCAGCATTCATATAAGATTGTAAAGCACCTTTATTCTCTTCATTAACTCCTAACCATACTTTATTTAAATTCAAATTAGAAAAACCATATTCAATCATTTGTTTACAACATTCTGTACCAATTCCTTTCCCCCAATAATCTCTCTCGCCAATTATAATTCTAAACTCTGCTGATCTTACTTGAGGATTAATTCTATAAAGTCCTGTTAATCCAATTAAATCACTCTCTTTATTTAAAATAGCAAATACAATCTCTTCTCCACTGTTTCTAGTTCTTTCATATAAATCGCCCATATTATCTTTAATACTTGGTTTTAATCCTGTTACCATATAATGGGTTACTTCTTTATCATTTGCCCATTTATACAAACCCTTTGTAAAGTCTTCTCTTTCAATTCCTCTTAAACTAAAAGTATCTGTGGAAGTCATGGTATTATCCTCGAAAATTTAAGTAAGAAGAAAGCATTGTTAGCAATAACAAATCCATATAAGATAAATATTACAAATAATGCTATGGTTTCACCAAAGAGCCATTGCAATAGTAAAAATGTGAGGAAGAGCGTGACTATACTAACTAAAAGATAAACAATTGTTCCCCAATTCAATCCTAACTTTTCAAAGAACCATTTAGCTGCAGGATTCTTTTCTGCTTTATATAAATCATCTTTAATATCATCTGGAAAATGCTTCCAGGTCTGTTTAATGTTTATGAGAGTAATTCCTTTATCAAGACTTACAAGCACGACAAATATAAGTAATAGTGTTAAGAATTTCACTTTTTCTTCTCCTTAGTTTTAAAATAATAATCAATTATTGAAATCATAATCATCATACAAATACCAAACACAACTATTATTAAAAAACCACTTCCGTCAGAACAGAATTCTAAATAGTCTGGACTCCAAAGATATGCTAAATACATAGCAATTGCGACAGTTATGAATCCTAGAATATAAGCATAATCACTTTTCATATTCCAATCTCCTTTTTTAATTTCATATACTTTGACTTCCATTTTTCTCTTGATACCATCAAATCTTCTATCTTTCTAATGAGAGTATAATTAAACTTCATAATATCATCGAAGGCATTGATGCCCCATGTTTCTTTTATTTTTTCTAATTGTTTTAATATTCCTTTCATTTCTTTGCCCTCTTTTTTCTTATATCTTTAATTATTCTTTCATGCATTGCTTTCCATTTCATTAATCTTTTATATCTAAAAGTTCCTAGCTTTCTCTCTCCCTGTTTCAATTCATCTTTTATCTTTGCTATTTTTAATTTGTGTCCGTGAATATTCATTTTTTTATTTCCTTCGAGTATTCTTTAATATCTGTAACTGCTCCTTGCATCATAGTATCTCCTCTTGCAACTTTCTTATGCCATTCCCAGTTAGGATTTTCTATCCATTTTCCTTTACGATAATTATGAGATTGAACTCTAACTTTATTTCCTTTATAGAACCTATATTCAAGTATTTTTATTTTCATCCTATATAATTCCTTTCCCCTTCAGGGTCATCAACTTCTCCCTCAACAATTCCATGATTAGGACAATGCCATCTTCCTGCAGTAGTTTCATCTAATGTTACCCCACAAAAAGGACACCTCTTTTCTACCATTTATTTTATCTCCATCAATCCTTTTCCCTCACAATCTTTTCTAATTAGTTTAGCAATATCTTCTTCGGTATTACAAGATTTATATTCCTCTAATTCCTTTCCTTTATTAGCATCTAATATTAAAGCTGCCATGAATTGCATACTTTTATCCCCTGTTCTTTTCATCTTAGTAATTAATTTATTATCAAGAGGATATACACTTATTCCTTTTTTCCACATCTCATCAAAGTAAGTAACTTCTTTTCCTTCTATTTCAAACTCTATGATTTTCCTCTGAGGTCCTACAAATGAAAGTTTCATGTTCTAATAAATGCCTTTATAATAATTGTCTAAGAATTGTTTGAGCATAATAAATTGATATAAACCTAATAAAATATTAGCCCACCACAAACTAGGAGCAATCATACTAAAAATAATAATTAAAATAGTTGGAAATGCAAGAACAAAGAAACTAAACACTTTTTTGTCTACTTCTTTCTCTTCCTCTTCCTTTTTCTCTTCTTTTGCCATTTTTATTCTTCTATAATACTTCCAATCATTGCTTCTATTCTTTCTAATCTCTCAATGATATTAGCTAACAATTCAAGATTTGCATGTTCTCCTTCAGCAATTGATTCACCAGTTTCAGTATCTACAACTCCAGTTCTTTTGGGTTGTTCAACAGCCATATATCTTCTTTTCACTTTCTTAACTCTTTTGGGCGCTTCAATTTCTCCTTTTTCAAGATCATCTTCATCCATACCCTCGTAGTCTTCGTCTTCTCCTTGTTCAATCTTTTTTTTCTTTTTGAATTTTACCATCTTGTTTACCTCCTTCTATTTCTTTCTGAAAATTCATAGCGATCATGTAAGTTCTATATTGTTGATAAGTTGTTATTAAATAACTCCACATAAACATCATACCTGCAAGAAGATTTATTATTAAAAATGTTTTATACCAAATCACTAATTGAACATAAAAAATAAAATAGAATACAGATACAATTAATCCCATACTCATTAAACTCATAGATAACATACTTGCTTCATATTGAGTTCTAAGATCTACTTTGCTCATAGCTTTAGCTAAGAAGTCTGGGAATATATATTTTGGATTGTTTGATTTTGTTTTTGTTTTTTTTGTCATTTTAATAAGCTCTCCTTGGAACCAATCTCATTGGGCCACCAGTATCTCTTTTAACAACTTTCTTTATAGGAGTATTTAAACCATTTCCAACTCTTTTTAATTGTTGAAGATCAATTCCTACCCCCTGTATTGAGTCCATTGTTAATTTGTCTTCTTTTTTTCTCTTTGGAGTTACTTCTATTTGAAAACATCCATTTAAAAATTCAGTTTTAGAAGTTGCGATTCCTCTTATTCCTGTTACCTTATCCTCAACGAGATCTCCTAATTTTATTTTATCCATTTATTATATTACTCCAATTTATTGATTTAACAGCTTCTAAAGTATTATGATCCATTTCAAATCTTATTGTCCACGCATGAGAATTTAACCAAATTAAAGTTCCACATAGTATAGTAATAATTAAGACTAAGCTAATTGTCCAGTATAAATGTTTTTTATCTTCCATTAGTAATCTCCTCCTTCACTTTCAAAAAGCATTCCACCACCATATCCACCAGCCACTGCTGCAAGCAATCCAACACCTAAAGCAATCCTAAAATTCCCTGTTAAAGTAATGAGAATTAAATACAAACCAATTCCTAGACCAAGAGAGATCCAGAAATTAAACTCTATCCCCCACTCTTCAGCCCCCCACTTTCTTATAATTGCAATTATAAAGAATAAAAGAACTAAAGAAAATCTAGAAGTAAGGCAACCACTTGCAACTGCATCTAAGGCCCCAGATTTTTGAGCACCTTCAAATCCAGCGCAAGTTAAAATATTATATAATCCCATTATGAATTATATCCCCTTTTTATTAGTTCTTTCTTTAATACCATTTGATATGTTTTAACCTCATCAACGATATACAAGAGGGCTCCAATAATGAATAATATAAGTAGTGCCCAAAATAACCACCTAGCGTATTGAGAATAATATAAAACAATCATAAAGACAAAAAAAGTCATTTCTCTATAACCAGGAACACTAGAAATACTCCTATTATACTTTTCCCAAATAGTTATATCATCCTCTTCACTTAGTTTTTTATACTTCTTTTTTTCTTTTGGCATTATTTGAATTTTAGATGTCCTTGTTTAATTGATTCTTTTGCATGAGAAGTAAGAAGTAGTATAAAATCATGCCAAGTTAAGTTAGATTCCTTTTTCAAAGCTTCAATACTAGCGAACTCAGAATCCTCGAACGTTTCATTGAGCTGTTTCATACAGATAGATAGTAGGATAGATAGTTTAAAAGGGGGTATATTCCCTTTATAGTAGTGACTTTCGTAAGATTTATAAAGGACGAAACGCGTTATAGAATTAAAAGAAAGGACAGGGGGATTCTAATTCCCAATAGGGCCAGAGAAACTTACCCTGTTCTTCTTGCTTTTTAATATAAGAAAATTATCTTTTTCTCTTTTTTCTTCTCTTTGCAGGCTTTTTCTTAGCCTTTTTTCTTTTTTTCCCCATTGTAATAGTTTTCCTCCTATGAATATAAAAGGGCATCTTCGATTATTCAAACCTCCCTTCAAGATACCACTAAAAATTTAACGATTGATGATTCAATTATCTCTTGTAACGTCATAGAACAATCCTACAGATACTAACAATAATGCTATTGCGAAAAATCCTGCAACTATATCCAATACAGATCTTCCCCAACTAGAATTCATATAGTCATCCCCACAATAATTATAATTTATATAGGTTGTGTTTACATCTCCTTCATCAGTGCCAGTTGTATTTAACATTTGAACAATACCTGTTGAAGCATACAAATTATAATCTGTTCCTTCTGTTAGGACCGAATATGTTCCTGCAGTAGTGTTTTCAACTGAAACAGAAGCTAATGGACAATCTGTTATTTTCCATCCAGTTGGTACATTTGTTGCAGTTATGTTACAAGCTGATAAAGAATCATTAACACTTTGATCTGCTCCGGCAATACATCCTGCTGCCTCTAGGTCAGTAGTTTCATCGTAAACAATTGTCTTTGCAGTAACAGCAATTGTTTGTGTGGCTATAACCCCCACTAAAACTATTCCTAGTATCAACGTTACAAAAGCTAACAATAGCTTTTGTATATTACTTAACATGTTTTTTCCTCCTTAAATATGAATGTGATTTTATATTCCCCCTCTCCTAATAAACCAAATCTTTTTTGTTTGTGTTTTTCCATGACTTGTTCCAATAACATGATACCCTGCTCTTTGAAGTTTTTTTATTGAGGGGCCTAGCTTTGCTTTTGGAACTACTACTTCCTTTTCTGTAATGCCGCATACAGCTTTACTTGCTCTTTTTAATAAATCTTTTACCATTATAAATCACTTATCATTTTAGCTGTTGGTTTTAATAAACCAATTGCTATTAATGTTGTAACACCCTTTTTTACAATCATCTTTGATTGCTTTTTCATATCCATCTTCTTTGATGGCTTCATAGGGAACTTAGGTATGTTATGTGCTACTATAGATGTAGCTTGTAATCCTGGTACGATTCCTAATATTGCTTTATAGTTCATTTTGATTATTTTTATGATACTCTTTTTCACATAAACCTTTTTCTATTTTAGATTTTTGTTTGGAAGGTTCTTTTCCTAACCAATCTTCTGTTTTTATTGTTGCCTTTGGATTTTCCAATTTTGTTATTGGAGCCCATTTAGTTTCTTGTTTCATTTTGATTTTTTATCCTGTTTTCGGTGGAATAAATTTTGTCTTTCCAACTACATCGTAATCGACAAATTCTGCCTTTCCTGTTTTCTTATCTTCCCCAATTCCTTCTCCGAATTTTGTTTCTCCAAGTTTTATTTTTTTCATTTTGATTTTTTGTAAGTTTGTTTGGCTTTTTTCATTACTTCAGTTTGAGCAAGTTTTGGATTTTCTTTTCTAAACTTATTCAAATGTTTTAGCCAAGGATTTTCTTTTTTCATTTTAATATTGTAACCCCCTTTTAGGTATCATAATGTTATCGACCGTATCTAAAATATGTCTTGATCCTTCTCTCTTTCTTAAAATATTATTTTCTGGATCCTCTCTGAAAGTATTATCTGCCATCAAGATATTACTTTGACTAACCCCTGAAAAATCTAACCTCACATCTACCATGTTTTCGTGGGCTTTCATCAAATTTCCCTTTTGACTTATAATCCTTCTTTCTTCTTGAATTCTTTGTTGTTTAATATTAGCTGCCTTCCCCATATTTTGTGTTCTTCTTAATCTTGTTAATATTCTTTCTGCGCTGGGGGATAAATGTTTTTTTGCTACCCATCTTTGGAACTCCAATTCATCATCTACAATCTTTCCAGGAATATCTCCTTTATGCATTAATTCCTGTGGGGGCATTCTTCCTTCCTCAAGTGTTCTTGCTAATTGCATTTGTTGAAGTTGTGCTGGTGTTATTCCCCTTCTTCTAAGCTTTCCCATTTGCTCTTCTGAATATTGTCTTTGTAAGGCTTTCTTTCTTGATTGTAATTTTTTATACTCTCCGATTGGCATTCCATATTTATATGTTCCTTCTGGTCTTCCACGTCCTCTACCATCTCCTCCAAGTGCAGCCACTAATCTCTTTGTTCCTCTTGCTCTTCTAGATACACCTCTCCTAGATGCTTTCACTTTTTTTGATTTAAATGCTCCAAAGAATGCTTTAGATCTCTTTTTAGATACTTTTTCTTTTACTACTTCTTCCCTTTCTTCTTGTCTTACAATCCTTTTTTTTGTTTGGAAGATTTGTTTTCTTTCTTTTTCCCCTCTTAATCTCTTTACCATTTTAGTTTTTACTAGTTATTTTTATATATAAATATAGTAGATTTATCTCTCACCCCCTAAAAGTTTTATTAGATTGTATGCTGTTAATCCAAACCCTAAGATGAATGCAAATACTAAACCCAATGCTCCTATATATAGAGTTCCCATCACCATAAAATAGAATAGCATCCAATAAAATATGAAGATTGTACTCGCCCTTGTTGTAAATAAAATTAAAGCTAAGATTATTGCAACACCTACTATTGCAAGTCCTACACTTCCAAATATGCTTTCTACTAAAACCTCATACAATGGAAATATTATATCTGTTGCCATTTTAATTGCTCCTCACCCACTCTGTTGTGGCGATTATGTAATATATTAAAATTGGTGAGATAATTAGGAGGGAAATTAAATTTCCAAGCCCAAGTCCAGAAAGCTCTCCATTAATGAAAGTCCACAAGTGAACTATAGACATAGAGAAACTAAGGAATGCAACTGCTATTGAAAGGTACATAAAAGATATTTGGTTTTGGTAAAAAGTTCCTGGAATAATTGCAGAAGCTCCAAATACTACTAGTGAAACACCAAAAAGGATGTACAATGGATTAGCTATTAAAGTAGATGGATCTAATAACATATCAAATAGTGTTGTTGTTGCATATTCTGTTCCTGTAAAAATATATAAAGCAAGTTCTATTGTAAACACCATTAAAACTGCGTATGTAAATTTTCCCATTTTAATTATTGAACGTATCCAGACCTCCTTATTATTGTTAAAAAGTAATTTAGCATATAAATTGTGAATATAAAGAAGAATCCATATTGTTCTACTGATGAGTTTAAATTACTACTTCCAGAATTAAATGTTAGAAATCCTCCTGCACTTGCAAATAATGTTATTCCCCAAATTAAAAAGATTGTTATTCCGGGGCTAGTTAATTCTACTCCCGAGAAATATATGAAAAGCCCAAAGATTATTGTGGTTAGTAAGAAGAAGGTTACTATCCTAGAAAATTCTGCTTTTTCCCCCTCTCCAAATTCTGAAAGTGTTTTCAAATCTGAAAAGAAAGATGTTATAGATCTCCACGCTTTTGTATCTATATCTATTACAATCCATTTCCAATCTGCATTTACTATTGCAAATCCATCTATTGTATCTGTATCCAAAGATAATCTTCCAAAGAACTTAGTATTTGCCAGTGCATTATAATTTATATTTAAAAAACAATAAGATGAATTTGTTATAGAAGTTACAGAATCAAATACTTGTGATAAATTTGAAGCATTTACTAACTCAAATTTACAATTTTCTAGATTACTTTCTGAAGAAGTTACAGTAACATTAAAATTTCTTATACCTGGTTCTATACTCCCTATTAATGGTAATGCTGTCCACTTTATTCCAGGAATGTCTGAAACATAAGTTGTATTTCCTGTTGTTCTCGACATTGTTAAAGTATATAATGTTAGACTTGGTGTTATTGTTACTTGTGTATTTACATATCCTGTTTTACTTGCAGTTATCCTATGCTGAAAGTTTGGATTTACCCAAAAGGTTGCCACCCCATCTGAACCTGTTATATCTTGAGCAAGTAAAACCCAAACCCCCCCAAATTGTCTTTCTACTTGAAGTATAACTCCTGGAATTACCGCCCCAGAACTTTCAATTACATTCATAGAAGAATAAATTCCATCTGCAGTTGCTAATAAATATAATGTTGTTTCTGTTGTTGTATTTGTTAATGCTTGGTCTTCATAAGAGAATGTTCTTAGAGGGTATCCTGTCTTAGAATATTTAAATACTAAATCTAATGTAACAGTTCTATTTGGTGGATAAAAACAGAAAGTGTAATTAAAATTATCTGTATTATTAGTATATATGTAATTTTTTGGATCTGTACTATTATCTAACCAAAAATCTATATCTGTTAAATCGTTTGAAGCATTCAGGTAAGTTCCATCTGCTTCATCCTTAAATGAAACGTTAAGATATTTTGTAGTATATGTGGTATTACAAATAGAAAAAACAATTGGCTCTATATTTTGGGAATATGTTGATGAATTATAGATAAGTCCTCCATAAGTAAATGAAAAATAAAAGGAGTTGCTTCCAATTAATCTACTTGTTTTTGTTGAGGTCCAATTAGTTCCATCTTGTGTTGCTTCATGTGTTGTTCCACTATAAACTAATGTTGCAGCAGTTAAACTTGAATTAGCAGTTACATTTATTTCAAAGCTTTCACTTGAAGAACTATAACTTGTTGTATTATAATCTATACTATTTTGTAACACTGCAATATTCCATTCAACAAAATCAAATCCATTATTTCCGGAGGTATCATTAGCCCACATAGTTACATTCCTTTGATCTGTCAAAGTAAAATTAGTTGTATTAAGTCCACAGGTAATAGTGGTATTTTTAAAATTATAATCAAACCAACAGGTATTAAGATTTGTGTCTGTAATTGTCCAGTTCAAAGTAAAGTTATTAGCAGAATCATAAATTCCTACTGTTGGTGTTGGAAAATCTATTGTTACGGCTGGATTTGTTGTATCAACAGTAAAGTTCCTTGCTGTTGCTATTGTTGATTGGCCTGTATTATCATAAGAAATACAACTCCAATTATGTAGACCTTCAGAGAAACTTCCAACTGTTGCTGTTAAATCTATCGCCGGTAATGCACCATTATTTGTTCCATCATTTCCTGTTGGTCTAATATCTATTATTCCGTTTAATCCTAAATCCCAATAAGAAACTAAATTAGGAATAGCTACACTTCCAAGAGTTTCTTCTCTTCCTTGATTAAATAAAGATGTAACTTCTGCTGGAGATAAAGAAGAATTATATATTCTTACTTCGTCTATTGAACCGTCTAAAAAGCTTCCATCTTCATCAGCACCTATCCTTACAGGTTGATTATTTCCTCTTAATCCATTTGAAGGAGTTACATTATTATCTAAAATCCCATTAATATATAATCTCATTTCAGTTCCATCATAAGTTGCTAATAGATGATACCATTGATTAGGTAATATTGTTTGAATACTTCTTAAATTTGTAGAATCTCCAAATCCAGCAGTATCAGATATACCAAAATCAAATTTATCACTACCACTAAAAAGAACTTGCCAAGCTTCATCAGCATTATTATCAAATTTAGTTATTATATTTTTACCTGTAACTACTCTAGAATTAACCCATGCACTAATTGTAATTGCACTAGTAATATCTAAACTAGGGTCATCAGAAACTTCAACAAAAGCACTAACACCATCAAAACTATAAAACCCTGTATCATTTGTAACATTTTCAATACCATCAATTACTAATGTTATATTTTTTAAATATCCATCATCTGTTGCATTACAACTAAAATCTAAAATTGTAGAAGTCGAATTAAAATTATTTATGGGATTAATTAATCCAATTATTGGAATTAAATTTACTAATTCTTCCCCACCAAACGCAGAAAAGTTTAAAGGTTCTACAGCATAAACTTCTAATTCTGCAACTTCTATACCAGTTGTATCCCCCCCTTGTGTATCATCTACTTGCATTAAAATTTCTCTTGCTAACATAGGTCTTAAATAAGTTAATCTATAATCACATCCTGAAGTAGTATCTCCAGTTATATTTTGTAACCATTTCCAAGGAACACTTTTATCCATAGTTGAACTTGTAGAACCAGCATAGGAAAAATCTTTTGGAAGATAATTATTATTTAATCCGTCTGGATAAGGACAAAAATTAGAATGGTTTGCTATTCCAATCATATAATCTGCATCAAACTTAATAATAGCCCAACCAGGATTAACTAGAAACAATACAAATCCTGCACCCCCTGGGTTTCCATCATATTGACCATCCCTTAACCCTGTGCAATCTGAACTTCCAGCAAATGTAGTTTCATCACAATCGCTATAATGATTTTTAACCAATTCTGTTATAGCTGATTGGGGAATACTTTGCCATAAAGGAGTCATACTTGTTCCTGCACCAACTCCCGCATTTCCATAATATAAATCAAATTGTGTTGTGTTAATACTTGCACCAACAGATAAATTAAAGTTAATCTCAATATTTCCCCCAACAGACGTATTCATTGTTATCAATCTATTTAATTCAGTATTATCACTTGTATTAACAATTCTTAGATCATCTCCATCACTTTGTATCTTATCCCAAATCAAAGAAGCGTTTATTGTAAATACAATTGGCTCTTGTGTATGTGCTGTTGCATAATATTCTGTTGCATTATATCTCCTATAATATGTCCAATCAGTATCCCACCAAGCCCATTCATCAAATGTTTTTCCAAAGGCACTTGCAATCCAATCAACACTTTCCCCTATTTCTTTTTTACCTTCTAATCTCCACTTATAATCTCCTGCTATTAATTCTTCACCAAAATACCCTTGCCAACTATGAGTTATGATCTCTTCTATCCTTGTACCATTTTGTTCTTGTCTACAATTAGTTCCATTCACATCTTCAAAACAAACTTCAGTATATGTTGGAATTTTAATATCTTTTGTATCTTCTATTTCTATAAACCATTTATAATCATTAATCTCTTTGGTATTTCCAAATTTATTCTTAAATTCAACTCCAGAAAACAAAACTGCATCATTATAAAGCGTTGTGTTTCCTTCAGCATGACAATTTGTTAAACATTGATAAGTATTGTCGGTTAAAATATATTCTCCTTGTGTTGCACCTAATCCAAACCAATTTTTAATAGTAATTTTATCTTCTACTTCATCATAAGTTTTATCTACAAAACTAAAACCCAATGCACTTACACTTCCAATTAGAAGTGTTACTAGAAAAATACTTACAAATACTACTGCTAGTGTCTTCCATCTATTTCCCATTTTCAAACTTATTCTTCAATCCCTATCAACTCTGATCCCCGTCCTCCTAAAACAGATGAAATTCCACCTATCATAAAGACTAATAGAATATATGGAAGATACAGCTTTAGAGCCATACAACTTAAAGGATCTCCACTATTCCCACCATGTAGAGATTCATTAAAACTTAATGTATTATTTACATTTCCGTTATGGATATATCCTTTACAGTTCAAACTATCTGATTGTCTTCCCATATCTATAAACTGGTTTATAGGGCTAATAAAAACCATCATTACTCCTAATCCCATTAGGAAAAACATCAAGCTTAAAATTATTCCTCCTCTCATATTTATATTTTTAACCTCCTGACTATTAAAACCCGGCTAGCAGAACTAGCCGAGGCCAAAGGAGATAAACCGATGACTATAACCATTTTCCCTTCCTCGCTTTAATAATTTCTCTTACTTCTTGTGGTCTTCCTAATCTTGCCCCTCTTCTTTGTACTAATGTGAATGGGTCTTTTCCTTTTTTACCTGCTCTGAATATTCTTGATTCTTTTGCTATTTTTAATGGTTCTCCTGTTACTTTTCTAATTTGTAATGAAGCACCTAATGTAGTTAATAATTTTGCTCTTCCTATTTTTTCTGCTCTCTCTAGAGTAACTGGTTTAGATACAGGAATGAATTTTCCATATCTTCTTATAAAAGGAACTACTAACCCTAATTCTTTTTTCTTTTTAAGCTTCCTTTTCTTCTTTTCGTCTTCTAATATTCCAAAAGGTATTTTTGGTTTTGGTGGTTTTGGATATGGTGGTTTTGGTTGTGGTGGACGAGGTCTTCCAGGTTTTACAATTTGAACTTGTCTTACTTTTTGCATAGGGGCTTGAGCAGAAATTTCTCTTTGCCTAAATAATTCCTTTTGCTTTTGAACTACTTCTAAACGTTGTGGTTGTTTAAATGAAGGAACAAATATTTGTCTTTCCCCTACCTTTGTTGGAGATTCCAACAATTGCATTGCTTCTGCTTTTGTTCTTGTATCTATCAATTGTCTTGTGCCTATACCTATCCTCGTTTTCTCTACCTCAATAAATTGTGATTCTACTCTTGAAGGAAGATAAACAGTACTAAGACTAACAGGACTAACTTCTAATTTAGCGCTTACAGAAGGAATTAATCCTCCTCCTGTTCTTTCATACATTCCTTTTCCAAAATATAAACTAGATGCTGGTTTTTCCACAACCTCTGCAACTGCTGTTGGGATTGATGGTGCCTTGGTTTTTAGTATTGGTTTTGGTCTTGCTAGAATAGTTGAAACCAAACCCTCATCTGTTTTATATAACTGCTTATAAAATTGTTTGGAACTCTTTTTTGTTCCACCTATAAATCCCCTTGATTGTATAATTGCTTCATCAGATATAATAAATCCTGGCCTACCCTTAGCCACTAGAACTTTTGCTTTAGAAACATCAATAAATCTTTTTTTAGGTATTATTTGTTTTCCTACTTCTAATTGTTTATATACTTCTACTGTTGGAAAATCTCCAATCTTTTTTGCTCCTACCAAACTTTCATATTTTTTGGTTGTCTTTCCTAGTTGACTTAATTTTGTATATGGATATTTTCCTTTCCTTAAAAATGCCCTCTCAGCTTCTGTTGAAACTCTAAATAATTTCTCTCCTTCAGGAACTCCAAGACTTTCAATAAATCTTATCTCTGGTTCTTTTTTTAAATATTTTACTCCTTTAACTTCTCCTATAGCTGGCAATATTTTCTCCTCTCCTTTAACATAGAATTTAGTTAAACCTTCTTCTGGAATTTCAACAACACCCTTTCCTTTGAAGAATTCTCCAACAACTTGTGGTCTTCTCAATCTCAATGTTTCTTTTATTCTTCCTTCAATTAGGAACATTCTTTCTGCTTCTTTTTTAGATATTCCTTCTATACTTAATTTCTTAACAAATTCTTCTTTAGTTAATCCACCAAGTTTACCTGCTTCTTCTATAGCTTCTAATTCTTTCTTTCCATATCCAGAAGATTTTCTTAATGCCTTCAATGATTTTTCTCTAGTTAATGGTTTCATTTTGAATAGTTCTCTTCCTCTTGTAGTTACTTCTACCTTCCTTCCAGGTTTAACAACTCTTTTTCCAATACCAAGAAGATTATAGGTTTCTTTAACAGCCATTTTTCCTGTCAATGGATCTACATAAGAATATCTTTCTAAAGGTTTAGAAACAGAAAACCAAGGTTCTTTAGGAATTCCTGTGGGTTTTAATTCAGTAATTTTTATTTTAGGAGTTTTAAGGTATCTTAATCCCTTTGCCCCTAATGTTGCTCCCCCAATAGTTCCAAAGAGTGCTGTTTCAACAGGATATTTTTTAACATATCCCCAAGCAGTTTTTGGTCCTCCAAACTCCCCTGCAGTAAATATTGCTTCTGCTCCACCTCCAAAATAACTAACAGGGAATGTTACAACTTCTGAATATATTTCTGCAACTTTTCCTAACTGTCCTGGTGTTCCAATTTTATATGTCTTAGCTGGAACTTCTAACTTTTTTTCTATGAAAGAAATAGGTTCTCCTTTTTCATATATTTTATATCCCGGACCATAGAATGGTTGTTCTATTTTTTTATCCCCAATCCCTATTTTTTTTAGTTTCAGATCATATTGGGCTGTTCCAAATTGTGGTTCAAAAATAGATATATCTTTTGCTTCAGTAGTATATTGAAAAAACCCTTCTTCTGGAAGAAGTTCTTCTCCTATCCCTTTATACATAGCACCAATTTCTCCAGTAAATAATGTTGTTCCATATCTTAATAATCCTTTATCACTCAATTGCGCTACTGGTACTTTTCTTTTTGTTTCCTCAAAAGCACCAACGATAACTGTAGGTTCATATAATTGATAGAATGTTTCTCCATCTTTTGTTTCCTTTTTAACTTTTCCCCCAATAGTTTTATACTTATTTATCAACTTTTGAACTTCTTCTGCACTTAGATTTGGATCTTCAAGTTGTCTTAAAATATCTTGTGATTGCTGCGCTTTTATATCAATAAGCCTTTTTGATTCGACAATATCTTTAATAATTGGTGTTCTCTCTCCTAAAAATCTAGTTCCTCTTCCTATAAGTTCTGGCGTTGTGGGAATAGTTACATCCACTTTTCCCGGAAGAATTAATTCTGACATTGGTGGAAGTTCTCTTCCAGATAAGGGATCTACTTGAACTGTTCCAAACCCAGGGATTTTTGTAGATACCATAGTTATATCTGGTGTAGTTAGATATTGTGCTTCCACTCCTTTTATTTCAGGTATTGTGGGAATTGTAGGAATAATTTTAGGTAGGTCTTTATATTTTATATCTATACTAGCAATCCTTCCAATTTCTCCTAAAGCACTTCCGATTTTTCCCAAAGCATAAGGTTGGTATATTTCTTGAGCGCTAATTAATGGGATACCCCTATATTTTCCAACAGGCCCTAATCCAACTTGAGTTGCAAACCCACTAATTTTTTCTCCCGCAAAAGAAAAGGTTCCTGCCAATGGTCCTTTTTCTTTAATAAATTCTATATATCGTTCCCCCATTGAAGGGGCTTCTTCAACAACAGAAGGCATCATTACTGGTTGTGCAGATACAGAAGGTAAGAAATCCATAGAAAACAAATCAATATCTTTTAATTCTTTTATTTGTTCTCTTTCTGTTCTTGGTAAATCTTTAGAAATATCTACAAATTCTGTTACACTAGGCATTTCCTTTATCTCTTTATTCAACTGACTTATCCTTTTATTGTAATCTTCTATAGATAGAGTTTCTCCCAATGCCCCAGAATCTACTCCAGCAATTCTCATTTGAGTATAATCTATTTGTAAATCCTCTGTTGGGAAATCTGTTTCATATTGTCTTTCATATTTTTGTAAGGCTAACTTTTGGGCTCCTGATTGTGTTCTTTCTATTTCCTCTGCTTTTGATTGTGCTTGCTGTCTTATGCTCTCTGGAACACTTCCTATATTTCCTCCAGAAGTTAAACCAAGGTAAACTCTTAAAGCATAATTATATGATTCTGCTTCCCTTTGTTGTATTTCTGCTTGCTTAATTTTCTCTTCAAAAGGTTCTAATGTTTCTTCTTCATAACCTTTTAATGCTGCTCTATAACTTTCAACAAGACCTTCTTTAGTTAAAATAGATGTTTTAGTTTTTTGTAATGCCTCTCTTCGTAGTCTTCCTTTTAATCCAGCAAAACTTCCTTGCCTTAATCCTCTTTGGGTTACTTGTGGAAGCTTACTTCTTATATCACTCAACTGAGTTGATACTTGTGAAGCTTCTATTCTTTTCCCAGCTATCATTTGTTTTTGCTGTTCTATTTGTTGCTTTGCTTCTGTTATACTTACCACTTTAACACCTTAATTTTTTTAGGAACTTTTCCCAGTTTCTTCTTAGGAAGCATGATTGTATTTTGTCCGGTCTTCTTATTTTTATAAACTTTCAATTCAAGAAATCTATCTGGTAACTTTTCCATATTTTTTTACTAGTAATTCTTATATATAAATATAGTAGATTACTTCTTAAATGCATAGTGAAGCAAAGGGGCAACAGGGATTAAAAACAAAGCTGTTTGTAAAAGAAATAGTAATAAAAACCACCCACTAAAAATTACTTGTAAATTAAAACTAACTTCATATAACATTCCATAAATTTCTTCCATGTATCTCCAAATAAGAAGAAACGCTGCAATCTTAGCTAAAGTTTCCCATTTCATACTCCTAACCAATCTCTTGGGTTTTTAATTCTTTCGTTGAATTTTATTATAGCCTTTTGAATTGGAAATCCCAACACTACAAGGTCAATTAAGATTTGTGATATTGTATTTGGATCTCTTGTAATTATATTATGGTAAGTGCTATGCTTTCCATCAAATACATTTATCTCTACGTTTTCCTTATGCTTTTTGATTTTTGCATGCATTTAAGCCCCTCCACCTAATACCACCCAGAAAACCCCACCAACTACTGCTAAAATTATTAACATAATAGCAATTGACATTTTCTTTTTGGATATTTGAGTTGATTGCGCTTTTAATGCCGCCTTTATCAAGAACTCATCACTCTCTGTTGAATCTCCTCTTAATCTTACTTCTTCTAAATCCATATTAGAAACTGCAGCATCTGTATAAATATACTTATCAAACTTATTTCTCACAGGCCTTCTATCTATTTCTTTTATCAAATACGCTTGTGGATTTCTCTTCATCCCTAGAATAGTCCACATTGCTCTTGGATCAAATTCATAAGGCTTATTTTTCCACACAACCATATTCCCACTGAAAATTGGCATAAATCTTGGAGGTTCCATTTGATTTTTCTTGTTCAAAAAAATAACAAGAAGCAAATCTTTATTTTTCTTCTTTGTTGATTGATTGAATTTCTTCCTCCATTTAATAGGCCATTTAAATTGCCTGGTTTCTTTTGCTGTCTTTTCCCCTCGCTCGGCTAGTTTCTTTTTTTCTTCAAGATTATTCACTCTTTCTGCAAGAGTTATTGTTCTTGTGCTGGCTTCTTCTTTCCGAATACTCTCCATGTTTGTTCTTCTCCTTTTTCTCTTCTCTTCCTTTCCCTAACTTTCTTCTGACTTATTGAAAGATCCATGAACCATCCACCCTTGGACATGGATGATGCAGATACTATTTTTCCTATTGTAGCAAAATAATTCCCAAAAGCTTCGTGATGAAATGTTTTTCCAAGTATAGCTAAATTCATTGCATCTCTAACAGAAATTGAATGTGGACCTATTTCTGCATTAGATAAATTTCCAACCTTCATTAATTGAGAAGGTTTCTTTAATCTCGTTACTTTCCAGAACCAATTATAGATACTTTCTTTTTGCTCTTGCTCAGGATATGTTCCATAATTTTCTGCTTGACCTTCTCTAATATCTTCAGTGTCATCTAGTTCATCTTCTGCATCGTCTAGTATTGCATCAAAATCTTCCATAAGTTATCTCCTTTGACCTCCTTTTCAGTTCTATTCCTCTTTCCCCCAGGGTATCCACTCATACGCTGAAATGAACATAAATATAAATCCTAAACCAATTATGGCTATTGCTGAACCTCTTGTATATAAATTTGTTACGTCGTTAAATCCATATATCATAGTATAAATTCCTAATAATAACACTAGAATAGAACCAATAAAACCTAATGTTGGTAATCTAAATCCAACTCCTAATCCTAAAAAGATTATAATTAAAAATAGAAGTATAAAGAATTCTGCATTTTGTGAAAGAGGATTTTGTATTATTCCTGTAGGGGTAATTGTAAAAATGTTTTCTTTACAATTCTTACCAATTTCATTACAATAATCATAAATATATCTTCCTTGAGTATTTGTATTACTAAAATTATAACCCCAAATATCTCCTCTTAAATTTCCCATAACTTGATTGTCTACTGCTATAGAAGAGTTTGGAAAATGGATGGAAACATTTACTGCTGTGGCATTTAGATTTCCTTTTACTAAAATTATTTCTCCTTGTTTGTATGTTCCTAAATCTGCACTAACAAAGCTAATTAAGAATATTCCAAACATTAACATTAATAATATTCTTTTCATTTTAAACACCATTATAAATTTGCCACCTTTTCAATTACAACAGAACCACTTTCAGGATGGTCACCATAAACTCCATGAGTAGACATCTGAACATTAACATTTGATGCAGTGAATTGAATAATAATCTTATCTCCTGCTACAAGACGAACCAAGAAGTTATGAGATAATTCTACTTCTATACCCTTCTTAATTATATCTAATTCAAAAACAGAACCGAGAATCTCTGTTCCATTTATAAAAATAGCTCTCCCTGCAACATCTATATCTGAACTACTTGGAGAAGTATCTTCAACATCCATATTATAATCAACATCATAAACTCCATCTTCTGTAATTGTAAAAGTATTGTTAGTATTATCATTATAAGTATGTTCAATTCCAAATTTAACATCAGTATCTTCTTGAGCAAAAGTTATATTAGTCCAAACACCTATACCTAAAACAGGGATTGTTGCATTTGTATGAGAAAATATATATTGAGGGATAAAAACATTATCAGAAATTATATTTCCATTAATAACAGTATTATTGTTAAGATTAATTAATCCAGTATCTCTATCAATCCAAAAATATTCATATCTTGTTGCTCTATTAGAAACTACAAATCCTCTATTTATTCCTGCACCATCATAACAAATTTGTATACCTAAAGTTCCTGATCCTTCAGACATATTGATACAAGCATTATCATTAATATCTGCTTCAATAACTAAAGTTGCATCGCCCCTAGAAAGATCTCCATCAATCAAAAAAGTTGAATTAACAAAACTTCCAGTTCCATAATTTTCAATATCCCCTCCAACAATTAAATCATTTGAAACATTCATGTCTGTTACAAAAATATTTACTATATTATCCATAACACTCCCTAAGAAATCAAATAATCCCCAACTTGCTGAAAAATTATAAGAAGAAATATTTATATTTTGGTTTGCATTATCTCCAGATAAAGTAAGCCATGTATTATTTCCCTCTGCTTCACTAAAAATTCCTGTTAAAAAAGAACCATCCCCAATAAAATGATTTGCAGTTATGTTTTGTAGACTTATAAGATTCTCTAAAACAGTTACATTTTGTTTCGTAACATCTACAGAAGTTATATTATACACATGCAAAGCTTGGGCACAAATAGTTCCATCAGGTCTTATTTCAACACCACCATCTATACACAACCCATTAAAAGTATAATTACCTGTTAAATCATCACCTGTATTTAATACATGAATATCTGTTGTTGGCATTCCATACAGATCTTCTTCTGAATACAATTCAGCAGAAATAAAAGAAAAAGTTAAAACTAAAAAAAGAAAAGAAAAAAAGAAAAGTTTCGATGATTTTAACATCTATTCAAAACCCCCCTTCCTAAAATAAAATAAAGTTGCTTTCAACTTACACAACTCCTGCCTGTCTAAGACTAGAGTATGTAACTGCAATTCCTATCCCTAGAACACCTAGGGCAAAGAATCCTGGAACAAGCTTCAATACAGTTGCTCCCCAAGATGAGGAAAGATATAACTGCGCATTCTCACAGCCTGTTTGGGCTGTTGCTCCATAAGCTGGTGCAGTACAAGTTGTTCCTGTTGAATTTGCTGAAGCAGATACAGTATTTACTTCAGTAGCTATTGGCCCTGTAAGTGAAACACCGATCAAGATTGCAACAAAACCTCCAATAAGATTAGCTATCATTTGAAAGTTTAAACAACTCCTGCCTGTCTTAGACTAGAGTATGTAACTGCAATTCCTATACCCAAAATACCTAGGGCAAAGAATCCTGGAACAAGCTTCAATACAGTTGCTCCCCATTGTGATGAATTATATAACGCACCATTAGTAGCAGCAGCAGTATTTACTTCAGTAGAAACGGGTCCTACAAGTGAAGTTCCAATAAGAATTGCAACAAATCCTCCGATTAAATTTGCTATCATGTTTTTATTCCTCCTTAATGGTATTCTTCAGAAATCTTTATATATAAATATAGTAGGTAGTAAAACTTTTAGAAATTTTTACTTTTTACTAATCTTCTTCCATTAGATTTGCATATTCTTCTTTGACTTTCTTATCTATCTCTTCTTCTGATTTTCCCTTCTCTCTCAGCCTTTGGATTAATTGATAAAGGAAATCCATACATTCTTTCAATTTTGCGTATGCTTTATGATATTCCATTCCATTAGATACATATTTTTTAACCAGAACTTCTTTCTCTACCTTTGTTAAATACAGTCCTAAAGCAGGTACTTTCTTAATTCTCTCTTTTACTTGTTTTGCCCCTGGAATCATAGGTCCTAATTCTTTCTGTTCCTTTTCCTTCCTTGCCTTGCTTCTTTCTCTCCAGCCCTTTTCCAGATCACTTCTTCTTCTAACCCCTGCAACAGTGTGCAAAATATGATCTCTGTTTTTATCTCTCCTTTTACGATAGCAATAAATACAAACCCATTTCTTATTGATTCTTTTTATCTTTTTCTTTTCCCATTTTTCTTTGCATTCTCCACATTCTTTCATGGCTTTCATATAAAATCACCTATTTTTGTTTGTTCGCTATTTGTTTTCTTCTTTATGTATTTCCTTACTCTTGGTTGTTTTAATAATTTATGTAATTCTTCAACAACACCTACATGAGAACCATAATTTTTTGCTATGTAATTTAGAACAGGTACTGAATTGTTTAATAATACTAACATCTGTTTTGTTCTTACCGGCATAAATAATAAATCTCTTTTATATTCTAAATCATTTGAACCGATCATATTTGGATCTGGAGAATTATCTGCCCATGCTTTTGCATCCATATTATCTTTTGGAAATATCTTGCTTGCCTTCCTATCTAAATTTACTGTGAACATTTCCCCTTTCTTTAAAACCCCACCTAATTTTTCATTGTCTTGTGTTTCTACATGAATGTTTTTAGTTTCTGCTTCAAAGGAATCCAATATAACTTTATGCTCTCTCTTAAAATACTCACAAATATATGCTTTTATCTTCATTCCTAACTTTTCTACATAGTATGGATCTTTCCTTAAATCTATCTTTCTTGCTTTTAGAAATACTGTTATAGATTTATTATTATTGTTTCTTATTGTTAGGCCTTCAAATTCTTCAAACTTCTTATATTTTGGAAGCCAGTTATTTAATCTGTTTTTTATCTCCCAATCAGAATCATTTATCTTTCCATACATAATTGGAAATCTTATATTGAATGCATGTAAATCAGTATCTCTTCTCTCCCCTAATGAGAAAGTTTTTACTTTTGCAAACCATACTTTATTTTCGTTTTGATCTAGAAAACCAAGGGCTTTTAGCTTTAGAAGATAATAACGCACGTGTTGTCTTTTCAAGTGGTATAAGTTCTTTATATCTGTCGGAGTTTTGCCTTCTTTGATTCTATTAAATATAGCTATGTAAAAACTCTTTTCTTTTTTACTTTTTTTACTTTTCATTTTCCACATTTTCTAAAGGTGCAGCATGTTTCATTATTTCATCATAGTCTATCTTCTCTGGATAGATTTGTTGAAGTGAAACAATTTGTTTGCTATACCTCTTCGTTTGATTATTAAATATGAATGCATATTTAGATATTGTGGTCTTACCTTCTAGGAATAACAAACCATGTTTTGTTATCATCCATTTGTTTCTATCCTTCTTTAAATTCCTATAAATCAATCCCCAAAATCTTAATGTAGTGAAATCCGATCTTGCGCCAGGGCTTAATCCTAATTCAACTGTTCTCCTTGGTATTCCATCAGATAATACAACTAATCCAGGAATCATATTCTTTCTAACAGATCTTCTATAAACCATCATCTTTTGTGAACAAGCGGGGCATATCTTGAATTTATTCATTCTTTCTCCTATTATCTTTTATCTCCACTGTGTTCTTCAACATTTTTCTTACAGCCTTTCCATGCACAGGACAATTTGTAAATGGAATAAATCCATACTTATCATCTTTAGACCAAAGACAAATACATTTATATTTGAATCTTCCAATTGCTTTAATCATCTCCCCTAAACCTCCAAACACAAACTTTTACATGATTCTTCTTCGCCCATTCCATCATATAGCCCTTGCTACAATAAGAACATTTATACCTATTTCTTAAAGCAGTACAATTTTGATTATGGCCCATTTCATTTTTCCTTTTTTAATTTCTTTAATTTTATAAACTTCTTAACATCGTTAAGTGCTTTTCCATATCCCTTTTCATATCCTCTTTGATAAGATTCTCTTAATCTTTTTGCCCTTGAAACATAAACTTTTGCAGCTTCTATTATATCGTGACATTTTCTACAGATAGGAACTTTTATTGGTTTTGTTCTATTGCCCTTCTTTGGCCCAAGAGTTAAGTGGTGTTGAGTTATCTTTTTATCTGTTCCACATATTAAACAAATTCCCTTCATTTTTCCTTCTCCAATCTAAGTCTACAATAAGTGCAAGTTACTTTAGTTTCATCTAATGTTGATAACAATTTTAACTTATGAGGTATCTTCCCACACAGTGAAAATTCTTTTCTAATCCTTCCTAGCTTTAGAATCTTTTGGTAATGAACTCTCGCCATCTTTCTCCCCTTTTTTTAATTTTGAAATATCAACAAGGTCTTCTTCTTTAAATTTTAGATCTTGCATATCCATCTTTGTTAAGATTATTGCATGTGTGTTTCCCCACTTTCTTATTTTTCTTAATCTTTCCATAACATTAAAATAGGATTTCGGTTTAAAAATGTATCATTATGGTTTATTAACTTTCTAGTTAGAACATAGATTTATAAAAGAAATTCTCGTAAATATTTCATGGATAAAGAGAGACGACCAAGTAAGAAGAATTCTAAAAGAGAGAATAAAAAGCATCCCTATAAAGAATATCATTGTTCAATCCACAAAGGAAATGGAAATCCAGATTGTAAGGAATGTTGGAATAATTTAAATAAACTTGCTAAAGACCATAATGCAATAATTGTGAAATGAAAAAAATAAAAATAGTTGCCCAAATAAATGGAGATGAAGTTGCATTTTCTATTCAAAAATCTAAAGATACTAGTTTGATTGATATTCTTGGAACACTTGATGTCATTACTGCTGAGGTTAGACAGAATCTAAAAAATAAAATGAGAATTACTACTGATGGTTGATTACACTCCTGAAGTAGATACAAGTTATGGTTTAATTTATCGTCTTAATTATTTATGGGCAAGAGCAGATGGAGAAGCCCTTACTGGAAATTTAACTCAATGGGAATTAATCTTAGATCGGATTTTTTCTAATTTATTATATAGATATGAAGCAGAAGTTAAAAAAATAGGGAAAAAGGTTTCTGTTAAGTTTACAGATAAAAGTTTTAGTGCTTGGAAAAGATTAAAGGAAGTAATAACAGAAGCTAAAATTAAAAAAGCAAATGCGGTTAGACAAAAAAGGGGTAGTGAATTCATGCAGGGCAAATTGCTTCACTACCAATCAGTAATGAATTATGATATTTGGCTGAGAAAGTTTATGCACAATGAATTAAAGTTATATATGAAAGAAGTATCAGATAATCCTTCCGGGGCATTGTTTGGTGGAAGTTTTGGGAAAAGAAAAAGGTAATTCTTTGTGAGAAAGGAGATAAATTGAATGGTTCTTGTAACTGACATTGAAAGGAAGCTGAAAAGTGGGAAAGTAGTAAAAGGTTTCTACATGCAAGGATATTTAGCACAGAATTTAGCTCCTGTTCCACAATATTTGGCAAAAGCTTGGGATTGTGTAGGGATTATCTCTGGACATGGTAAGGTTAGGATAGGAAAATCTACTTTAGCTTCTCAAGTTGGAATATATCTTGCTTGGTTAATTGCTGGTGGGGAAATGATCTTTGATGAAGAAGGTAAAGAAGTTATTGAAGTAGTTAAACCCAAAAAACCTATTCGATTTAATCTAAAAGAGAATGTTGTCTTCTCTGCAGATGATTTACAAGACCAAGCATTTAGACTTTATGAGAAATATGGCAAACACCAAGTGATAATTTATGATGAAGGTAGACAAGGACTTGATAGTTCCAGGGCTATGGAAAATATTAACAAAGGTATGCAAGATTTTTTCCAAGAGTGTGGTTTTATGGGCCATGTCATATTGATTGTTGTTCCAAACTTCTTTAAGCTGCATGAAGATTACTCTGTTGCAAGAAGTTTATTCTTAATTGATGTTTTTGCAAGTAAAGAATTAGAGAGAGGTTACTTTAACTTCTATAATGAACATCAAAAGGAACTATTATACTTCTTTGGTAAGAAAAAGTTAGGTATTACTGCTAAGTATGGTTCTGCGTACCCTAGTTTCTGGGGTAGATTCACTAGATGGCTACCTTTTGATAAGGATGAGTATGAATCTGCTAAGAAAGAAGCCTTAAAGAAGAAAATGTTGAGTAGATCTGATAAAAGAATAAAGTTACAGAGAGATGTTTTAATCTGGATGCTAAATAAAGACTATAATATCAAAGTTAAAGATATAAAGGACCGATTGAAAGAAATTTCTGGAGTTGATCTATCTAAAAAGTACTTTGTTAATATAATAACCTTTGTTGCGGACTTCAGATTGAAAGAAAAGGGCTATTAAAGGGGTAACGGTACCCTATTTATGCCACATTACCACATCAATTATCTATCTTTAACTAGATATAGGGATATTAAGGTCGAAACCGGTCCAAAAAGTCTTTATTTATTTCTATTTTGAAGATCTAACAGAAAAAAATTAAAAAAGGGGCCCTTCCCAGCAAAAAAATAATAAAATTTGCCCATTTAGATTGAAAAATAATGCCTGCAGGAATTTAGAACCATTTTGAGAGCACTTTTTCTGCTAATTAATTAAATAGATGCCCAAAATAATTAAAAAGGTTTGCCCCTTTGAAAAAGAATTAATATACCCCACTGCAATATATATATTTAATCAATATAATTAATTTTGAATTATTTGAATATTCTGATATACACTTCTAGGGCTTAAAATAAATCAAATAAATAAACAGGTCTTTTCCCCATTAGTATAATTAGGATTATACAATTTCCACAGGAAATCATAGGGTTCTTAGTTGCAGAAAATAACTATTATACGAAGGATTGTTTAAGATGATCCTTATTATATATAGATAGTTCGTTTAATCTGAATAGGTTAAGGGTTGGGTTGTTCGTCTAATCTTCTGATACGAAGTAATGTTATTGCTGCTTAATGGTTTTTAGTGTGTTACTACTTTATAGGAATATCATATCTAAAACCAAAACATATATAAACCCTTTATGCGTTAAAGAAGTATTAAACGAAAGAGGTTTAAATGGAAACAAGATCTACTCACCCAAATAACCAAAAAAAAAGAGGGGCTATAAAATCCTCTCTCTCCTATTCAAAATGATTAAAAGATATTGGGCCAATGGATGGAAGTATAAATTTTATGCTTATGTAAAGTAAAAAAGAAGATGATTAAACAACATGAAATTCCAAGCGAGTATATTAAGTCTGTTGCCAGGGGATATAATAGATCCTTTATTTTTATTGGTTCTGCTGGAACAGGAAAGACATATTTAACAAGACAGATCTTAACTGAAGAAAAGTCAGACTTTATAGAAAACCGTGGGGTTAATTCTCCTATGGCCTTGTATAATTTTTTATATGAGAATAACAGAAAGGATTTAACTTTAGTTTTTGATGATACTGCAGGGCTTATAAATAATCCTAATGCTTATAGCCTTTTACTAAATGTTTTATGGGAAGGTTTCGCAGAATGGAACACTACCTCTGACAAATTAAAAATTCCAAAGAAGTTTAAATTTGTTGGGAAGATTATATTTATTACTAATAAGTTAAATGGAGAGAATGCAAATATTTTAAAAAGCAGGTGCTTGGTCTATAACTTAAAGCTGAGTAATAATGATTTAATTAATATGATGTATAATATTGCAAATCAAAAACATAAAATATCTAAAGAAGAAAGAATAAGGATTGTTGATTTTATAAAAAAGAATACTAATGAAAGTACAACCAATCTTGATTTAAGAACGCAGCAAAAAATAGAAAACTTATATTTATATGATAAAGAACAATGGGAAAAATTATCTAGGCCCTTATTTATTAAGGATGATGAACTAGAATTTTTGATTGCTTGTATTAAAACTAATAATACTTTAAAGCAAGCTGAAACAGAATGGACCACTCAAACAGGAAAAAGTCGCAGATCCTTTTACAACTATAAACAACAAATTTATAAATAAATAATGGAGGTATAAAAATGGCTGAAGAACAAGAAACAAAAGAAGAGAAAGAAGAAGAAAAAGAAGAAGAAAAAACAGAAGAAAAAACAGAAGAATAAATCTTCTTTCCTATATTTTATCTTTTTCTTTTTTTATTTTTTTAGTGCAAATTGCACTTATGTGCTTATGGCTTTTTCTTTTTTGATAACATTATAAAATGCCCTTTTTAGAGAAGGGCTTAACTCTACAGCACACAACCATACAGCACAATATCAAACATTACAACACATCACATAACCCCACTTGAATATAAATGCCCTTTTTAGAGAAGGGCTTAACTCCAGTACATTACTAAACAATACAGCACCATACTTTACCTGAAAAAACTCTACTTAACATTGAACATAAATACCTGTTTTTAGAGAACAGGCAAACTCCAATACTTCACCATACCTTACTACACCTAACTGAACAATACATGGCTATACCCTACATAAATCTTAATTGAATATAAAAAGGGGATTACTCCCCTAATTTACTAAACACCACAATACTTAACAAAACCTCACATCACCCAATAACACAAAACCACATGAATATAAATACCTGTTTTTAGAGAACAGGCAAACTCCAATACATTACTTGACTTTACCGAACCCGACAATACCATACCGAACCATACAGCACATGATAATACAATACCATACCCGACATTTGAATATAAATACCTGTTTTTAGAGAACAGGCAAACTCCAATACTTCACCCCACCTTACCATACAAGACCTCACATAACATCACATCAAAAGACAAAACCCAACATTGAATATAAAAAGGGGGATTGCTCCCCCATAATTCTAAACTTTACTTAACATCACTGAACATTACCTTACGTCACTATACCCAACTTTACTGAACTTTACATTACCTTGAATATTATTGTGAATAGTCTTGTTCTTTAAATAACTTCATAGTAATTGTTAAATTCTCTAATGTTGTTATGATATTACTTAGTAATTGTTTCCTATAATCTTCTGTTTCTATTGCATCTTTGAGAGTAACATAAACCTTTCCTTTATCTTCTGCAGTAACAGAAAAGAAAGACCTTTGAGTTACTTCTTTTCCAGATACAACAACCACTTCAACTATGTGATTAACTAAACTTCTTGCTTGATGTAATCTAAATTCTGCAGCTGCCTTAGTATTATCCCAGGTAAAAAATTCATAGAGAGGGGATTTCTTGTTACTAGCAGACTTTACAATCTCTTCAGATGAAATATGGCCTTCTTTATCTCTTAAACTATTAAGAGCCTTCCCAATTACTTGTGCTTGTTTGTCACTAAACTTTGCACCAGATCTTGCCTTATATTTCTTAACCATTTTTCTTCTTTGTTTTCATTTGATATACTCCAAAATCTCCTCCACTTTTACATCTTGGGGACCACATACCAATACCATAGTAAAAACCAGCATAGTTTATTAATAAAGCTATATCAGTTTCAGAGATATTATTAGCATCAAATTGTATTTCTAAACCACATTCCCATTTATGAAATTGTGGTGTATGCTTTGTATTACTTCCAACATTATGGACCAATACATCTCTTTTCTTAAACGTTATTGGAATTAATCCATTAACAGCGTTTAGAATTTTAATACCTTTTAACAATTTCTTAGAAAAGAATTTATCTCCAATAAACGAAGTTGATTCGATTAGTGCATTCTTAAATCCTGCAGCAGGAAATCCAACTGTTTTATCAGGGAGATAATGCACAGCACTTTCAATTTCTTTTTCTATATTCCTCAAAACCTTTCCAGTTTTCTTTTTTCCAGTTTGTTTATCTTCTATACCTTTCAAAATATCTTCTGACATTCTATCCATTAACAAAGGAGTCTTCCCAACTATAGGAAAAACTGCTTTAGATAATTTTATTGCAGGAATTGAAATTTCTTTTTTATTTTCCATTTTAACCTCCTTTTCAGTTCTATAATCATTTTTTCTTCACTTCCTTATGCTTATGCGAACTTAAATATTTATAATCAAAAATAATGTATTTAAAAGCCCTATAAGGATATATTATAAACCAAATGAATGATTGTAGAAATCCTAAAAATGAAAAATGTTCTCCACAAGTACAAATAGCATTTCTACTAAAGAAAGCAAAAAACCCAATTACATAAACAATAATTACATAATATATAAATTGCATTATCGTGAACCCCTTGAAGTGTGTAATC
>SDBT01003203.1_pt1 | contig 28472 bp, 24 predicted proteins | sample 2277101 | NCBI WGS metagenome assembly SDBT01 (sample SAMN10404973, study PRJNA504765) | marine sediment metagenome | isolation source: marine sediment core GS10_PC15, 103 cmbsf | place: Arctic Ocean: Southern Knipovich Ridge | collected 2010 | reverse complement strand
TAATCTATATCAGCAGAAGCATCACTGCAAAAGGGAAAAAGAATAGTCAAAATTAATGAGACATAAAATTTATTCATCTTCGTCAAAAAGGAGACGTTGATTAATAGCAAGTCCAAAAATCAGGGTCACTCGAATCCTTGAATCCCCCTGTCCGACGTAGTTGTTTACAACAAAGTTGGATGAATCCTTTTCTCTTTTATTATTAGCAAGTCCAAAAATCAGACTGCGGGCCTGAGTCTATCTGTCAAGAGTGTAGACCTGACCCCTGTTCTCCTTAGCTTCAATAACCTTCTCTCTAGGTAAAAGTCCAGATGTAGCTTCACGATGATGTTTATCACAAAGAAGTGTTATATCAGATGCTATGTGTTCTTGAACATTTGGCCAACCTTTAAGATGGTCATATTCATATAAAGGAAAGCCGCAAATGACACAACCGAATCCACATCTTTGTCTTACTTCCCTTTGTATTGGAAGAGGAATATTTCGACTATTACATTTACTAACTTCCATTTTCCCACCATTTTATACGCGCATACCTTGATCCGTCTTAATTGCCTAAAATAAGTTATGTATTATCTCAAACTCCCCCTTCTCCACTGCATATAATGCTTCCAGCAATATCCCTTAGCATGATGCTTATTTCTACACCCCTTTATCTTACAAGCTTTTACTCCAGCTTCTTGAGATTTAGCTATTTTTTTTCTTCTCCATGCCTGATAGTGATTTTCACAATATCCTTTGCTTCGGTAAGGGAGCTTACATCCTTTAACCTTACATATTTTCTTTACTTTCTTTTTATCGGGCTTGGTTGCAGCTACCTTGGTCCTTTTCTTTCCAATAAGCTTGTTCAAACCCTTCTCTATCAAATTTACTCTAGTGCTAATATTTTTAAAATCATTTTTAGCAAGGACATCTAAAGCCTTTGAAGCCTGACCTATCCCTTTTCCAAGAAACTTGACCAAGCTGACTCTTAATTTTTCCAGACCTGAGTTAATTCGTGCATCTACCAGGGCATTAATTTCTTTAATGATTGCCCTCCCGGTTGGTTTCTGAGCTTTCCTAACTTTCTTTGCTTTTGCCATCTGAGTCCTCCTTTCAATCTAACTGAATATTAGCCATTTCTACCTTATAATATTTTTAATTAAAAAGTCAAAAGTTTTCATTTTTTTCTTGACAAGAGGAATATTTTTGCTTAATTTACTCCTATCCGGTATGGCGGTAGTTTTCCCCTCAACTGCGATATTATTTCTATTTCTCAAAGAAAACATCGCCAATGCCTTTAAATAGCAAGGGAAGCGGTCTTTAATTGACCGCTTTTCTTGTTTTTGGACTAAGTAAAGCCTTATCCCTAAACTCTTCCTTCGTTCTATTCTTTGATCATCCCTTCTGCCTTTAGCTTCTCCAGAGTCTTTTTTGCCTCAGTTCTGCAAGGTGGATGAGGGTTTTCTTTAGCAATTTTTTGTAAGATGGGAATGTATTCTTGATAGTCAGAAAGAAGAGGCACACTAAGACGTATTATAACAATAGCCGGAAGAGAACCAAACGGAGATGTATCTTTAAGAGAAACTAATAAGATTGATTTAATCTCCTTCTGAGTCTCGACCATGAGAGAACCTTTTATGTATTCTAAAGTATGTTGTAAAACTGCAAGTAACCTACCACGGACTTTACTGTCTTTCGTATTCCAGAATTTTTTAGCTAGTGGCAATATTACATCTTCTCCATATTTTCCTAATACTTCTGCAAGCCATATCCCTTTTGATTGCCCCTCAAGTAATATAGGAATAAATCTAGGATCTTGTAATTCTTCAACAATACAATCAGTATTTACAAAAGGGTCTGGCCTTTCCTCTCCGCATTCTACTATTTGTCTTGGTTCGAGTATAATTTTATTTTTTTCCACTATATAATTGGAAAAGGCATCTTTAAGCCTGTTTTTATCATTCTCATTTATCTTTCTCCACACCTCTTTGCTTTTAACTAAAGTGCAAAAATCTTTTGCGCCTTTATTGGGATGAGATTTCAAGTTAGTCAATATCTCTTCTACTTGAGAAGATTGCGATGTATTATCCCCAAGGGCTGCGTTATTTGATATTGATACAAGGAATAAGAGAACCAACAAAACGATTATTTTTTTCATATTAACTCTACCTCCCTTTTTATTCTCTCAAGAGTACAGGGACAAGCTGCCATTCTTTCATAATTTTAAGGATCTATTCGAGTGTACCTGGCACCTTCAATAAGATATAATTCTGTGCTAACACATTTTACTTTCGTATCATGAAAAATTGCAATGCTATAACCATTACCTAGTGTGCTCTCATACATTACTCCAAAGCCACATGTTTTTATAAATTCACAAAGGTATTGTGTTGGCACATATTCAATATCACTGGCTCTGGGATTAACAGGATTTGAAAGTTCATTGCCGAGTAGTCTCATAAACTGGAGATGTATAAGAGCATTCTCAAGGTTATTACCATATTTAAAAGGGGATTCTAGCCGAGGTTCTCTCAGGTCAACTATCCTCAAATCCTTTACAACCCTAAATTTACCAACAGTAACTCTATCCCCAATTGATGGTCTCACCTCTGATATAGCTGTATCAATGTCTGAGGCAACATAAAGATAAGGAATACCTATAGGATTGGCTCTTCCATTTATGCTTTGATCAGCTGGAGGTTTGCCCATTTCAGCGCAAGATTTACGGTTTCCATCATGAGATATCCGTGCCCTGTATATGATAGTATTTTGCTTAATGCTTTCAGTGAAAAGAGGGAATAAATTAGTTAGAAGTTCCAGATTTAAAGATTTTTGAGGGAAAAACCTATTAATATGAAGTATCTCTTCTCTAAACTCCTCCCAGTGCTCTGCCAATCTTCTGTTATGCTCGATATCATCGCCCCAATATTCATCTTCCCTTTCAACAAAAGAATGAAGAAACTGAAGCTCTTTCGCAGCGTCTTCTTCCCGTTCAAAGAAAATATCCTTAATAATTTTCTCTGCGTAATCTGTAGAACTAAATATTTGCCAATCGTCATCTAATTTATCCCATATAAATTTACCATCCCAATTCCTTAATTCTTCAGCAGGCATAAAATCTTCAACAATGCTATATAAACGCACAACAGGTTCAAAGAGTTCTCTTAATTCGGTAGTATCAATACAATTATTCCCACTTTCCCCGCAGAATTCGCAATCACCTAAAGTACCATTTTCTCTTATATAATCTTTTAAATACTCATCAATAAAACAATTTTCACAGCAAATACTCATCACATGTTCCTCATATATCCTATTTCATTCAGATAGCCTTCTGATTTTTCATTTTCCTCTTTTATAGCTTTCTCTAAAGTCGCAAGCTCCTTCCATTCCTCAACCACATCAATCTCCTCAACTTCATCTTGAGTTAAAGGCGCCATTAGCTAAACCTCATTTATGGATTACAAAACTTAAGCGAAACATAAATAGAAAAATAAGAACAGTTTTATTTCCTCCTTTTCTTAACGCTTAAACCTCCGCCTTAAAGCAAGAGCAAAAAGAGCGATTTGAAGGGGGCCAATGATTGACTGAATTACATGGAGGGTAATACTACATCGACCTATTGGCTCAAAATATTTTGACCTTTGAAAAGTCATAGTTTGAAAACTATAAATTAAAGAATCATAAAAGTTATTAATAAACTCTTTTGAAAACATTGCTTTTAGGCTCGTAATATTGAAAGAAAAATCCCAATTAAAACTTTCTCCTATTATTAATGGTCTTAATCCTGAAAATAGATAGAGTATAGAAAAAACAAATAATATAATTAACAACCAAAATAAAGCAATACCATATTTTTCTCCATATCCACTTAGATATTTATACCAAGGAATAAAGGATAAAATATTTCTCCGCCACCAATTATTTAATTGCTTCCTTTTCATTTCCATTTCGCCAAAATGAAAGTCTCCAGCTTCAGGATAACTACCTTTCTTTTCATAATTTAATTTTAATTGCTGATAAAGTTTTTCAACCAGAGGGTAAGAATTCGCATCTGAATTTACTTCATCATAAAGAGCTTTCCTTTTGCCCCTATTTAGAAATACTGGTAGCTTAGCCCATTGGACACCAGTGAAATCTACATTTGTAAGATCTGTATCAAAAAAAGAACATTTACTAAGATTAACCTTTTTGAAAAATAGCTTTTCGGGGCCTAAGGTAATATTTGAAAAGCCTGCATATTGTTTAAAAATATAATTTTCTGGTAGAACTTCATTTTCTATTTTTATTCCATCATATCCAAAAAAAGTTGTTTTTCCTAAAAATTGGGCACCAACAAAATCAGCCATTTTGTTAAACTGCACTCCACTAAAATGAGCCCCTTCGATAAACTGAGTTCTCCAAAAAATAGCCTCTTCATTAAACTGGGCTTCTATGAAATAAGTCTCTTCTTTAAACCGAACTCTATTAAAATAAGTTCTTTTAGTAAACCGCGCTTCACCAAAATTAGCCCCTTTGATAAATTGGGTTCTTAAAAAAGTAGTTTCTTCACTAAACTGGGTCTTAAAAAAAATAGCCTTTCCACTAAACTGGGTTACTAAAAAATTAGCCTCTTTACTAAACTGTGCTCCACTAAAATTAGCCTCTTTACTAAACTGGGTTACTAAAAAACTAGCCTTTCCGTTAAACTGGGCCTTTATAAAATTAGCCTTTCCGTTAAACTTAGCTCCCGTAAAATCCACATCTCCTTCAAACTTAAATCCATCAAAATTCACATCTCCAATCTCAACATCCTTAAAATGGTAAAAATGGTTTTTCTCTACAGAAGGCATATTATTATACTCTTCTAATTTCTCTAAAACTTCTTCTTTAGTTAAAGGAACCATTAGCTAAAACCTCATTTACGGATTACAGCACTTACCAGGTCTATACCCTTTCTTATAAGCCTCATCATTATCCCTAAACTTAATCAGATTCTTAGGCTTTATCTTCTTAGCCCATTTACAATTAGGTCTATGAAATACGTTTGACCTTTTACTACCTACATAATAGCTCTCTTTTTTGGTTTCTTTCTTAGCCCATAATCCTCTATTGTTTTCCCTGGCCTCCCTCTGTAATTTTAAAAGTAGCTCTTGGTGTTTTACATTTGGCGGATGGGTAGATACTTGAGCATAGCCTTGCTTAACTAATTCAGCATTAACAAAAGGACTAATTGGGGTCAGGTCTACACTCTTGACAGAGCTTTTTCATTAATGCATATCATCAATATCTCAAAACGAAGGCAATGAAAAATTCACAATTCAACCTGCGGCATCATTTGCTCATTTGTCAATAAAATGTGAACCCGTCCCCGATTTTCTCAGTGTATGTTGGTTTTAAAACAACTTAGTCAATAGTCAAGGTGCGGGCCTGATAAACCTCCATATTTAATTGATGAAGTGACTTAAATTTTAATTTTCTTATAGACCTCGTCAATCTTTTCTTGGAGCTCAATTGTTAATCGGATGGCTTTTGCTACTTTCATATAATGGTTAATCTCTTCAAGGGAAAGTTTTCGCTTTTTTCTGTCTTTCAGATATTTCTCCATCACCTGGTAGGCTCCAATTCTGTATTCCCATACTTCCTTTGAGATGCCTTCAAAATACTGTTCTTTATTTATGAAAATCTTCTGGTTTGTTTCATCATAAGAAACTTTCTCTACAATATTAGACCCGGATTGGGGGAAACCAATCTCGGTCTTATCAAGAGCTGAAGCCTTAAGCAAATGGAGGTCAACAAGCTCTTTCCCAAGATTATTTAACTCCTTGAACATTTCATAATTTAATGGTAATGGAACCCTTGGAAAATCGATCTTAAGAAATTCTTCATATCGCTTACGATAGGTAGGAGAGTAAAGAACGGCGTAGATGTAATAGAAAATTTCCTCTGGGGTTGGCTCTGAACCAAGAGATTCTTTTACGGCTTCTAAAAACTCAGGAGACAAATTTGCCTCTTTCGTTTCATACTCCGCCTCCGGTTCAAAAAGCATCATAACTCCATCTCTGAATTTTCGTCTTTCAGATTCTTTTTGTTTGTGTAGGTAGAGGGGAAAGAAGTAATTCGATTCCCTTCCTTTATTAGAAATGAAGCACATATCACTTACTTTGTCTGTAACAAATGAATGGTTAAACTGGATAGAAGTCAATTGTCTTGTGTTAACCAACGCAATATTATTCTTACTGCTTACAATGAAGTGTTTCATTAAATCCCACCTATCACACCCTTGTTCGATCAAATAAAAGCTGTAACATATTTCTCTAACGTCAAAAGCTCTATAGGCATAAGGGTAGATTTTACCCTCCGGTTTTTCCTGTTTTACTTTTTCTCTTGCCTCTTTTAACTTCCAATCTCTTGTATCCTTCAATTTTAGACCTTCTTTTACTAACTCATCACTTAAATTTCCAGTGAATGCCCGAAGTCTTTGGACTATTTCTTCTTTGGTAAATCCCACTACAAAATGATCACGGTGCGTCTTCACTCCACTTGACCACTGCCTAAAAATATCTGTCACCTTCCAGAACTTTTCATACTCAGCCTGCAAGGCGAAATCCTTGGGGACAAAGAAGTTATAAGGGGTGATAGGTTCAAGTTCTTGCCATTTGGTTGTTTGAACATCATTATTGAAAAGATATTCATATTTCTCTTCTCTTAATCCCCAAAGGTTGGCATAATAAATCTTTTTCTCTTCAGGTGCTTTTTCCAGTTTCACATATAAGGCAATGGCAACTCCCTGTTGAATATCAAAGACATTCTCATCTTTGCCACCTTCAGGTGTCTTTTCGCCAATTCTTGAAGAACCATGAAGATTTAGGATATAGATCTCGTCAAAAGTCTCCAGAAGTTTTTTCCTCATCCCTCGATGGATTACCCCCGAAAGGTAGGAGTTGTTGGTAATAAATCCTAGGATTCCTTTGCCTGCCTGGGCTATTTTCCAGTGGGCAAATCGGATGAACTTTATATAATCATCAGAAAGCGGCTGAATATTCCGCTCGTCCCTCACATCTTCTTTATAATTATCCATCAAGTTTTCGATAAACTCCGACTTATTCTCTGAACTAACTGAATAGGGAGGATTACCGAGGACAACCAGTATTTTGACTTTTTCCTTTATTCGCCTTGCCTCCTGTCCTTCCTTAGTAAGGTCAATCAGAAAACTTATTTGCGTTGGCTCCTTCATCTCTAAAGTATTTGTCAGGTAAAATCGAAACCGTTCATCCTCCTTGAACCGATAACCCATTTCTTCCAAAACCATAGAAACCTTGAAATGTCCTACTGTATATGGAGCCACGAGAATTTCAAAGGCGTGAAAATTGCGTAGAATATGTTCCTCTATGTAAGATGTAATAAGCCCCTGTTTCTTCTTTTCCTCCAACTCCTTTTGGACTTGCTTGATTGCCTGAACTACAAATGTGAGAGTTCCAGCAGCAGGGTCAAGGAGCGTGACATCATTTGTGGCAAGCCCTTCGCCCTTTCCAAATTTGTCTTTTAAAAGCTTATGAATGGACCTTACAATGTAAGAAACCACAGGCAAGGGGGTATAGTAAACACCCAACCGCTGTCTTTCCTGGGGATTATAAGTGGCGAGAAAAGTCTCGTAAAAGTGGATTACCGGGTCTTCATCCCATCGAGTCGTCTTGAACTCTTTCAAGATCGAAGAAATGTCCGCCTTCTCAAGCACTTGAGTTATATCTTGCACAATCCAAGCCAGGGATTCAGGGAAATGAGGACCCATCATAGAATAGAATATCCCCTTGAGCAGAGGCAGGCTATCAGGTATAGATTTCCAGGCAGTTTCCGTTTTAAACTTATTTTGAACCTTCATCCTGGCAGCAAAAAGTCCATAGGTGATGGTCTGGGCATAAAGATCGGCAAACCTCTCTTTTGTGAGAGTATCTATAAGTTCTTTCTGAAAAGCTTTGTAGAATCTTGTTACTTCCTCATTCTCCCTTAAAAGCTCTTCTTGTAGGATGTGCTCAAGGAATCGGGTTCGTTTTGCAAGTTCAACAGAAAGGTCAGATGATTTCCGAACCTCAGGCGTGGAAAAGGAAAAGAATTGTTCTAAAAGCTTAAAAAATAAATCTAACTTCTCAACAACGGGTGGATACTTTAACCTCTGCAAAGTAGATTGGCGCCCCACCTCTACTTTATCTATGCGATTGCCATGCCTATATAGTCTAAACTCTAAGAAATTGGTTAAAATAAGGTTGGGTAAAGAGCCCAGATATCTTTTGAGTTGCTCGGAGTCTTCGATTTCTCTGAGATTGGCATCGGGTGTTTTAGCCTCGATGTATCCGACGATTTCGCCATTTTTACCGATACGAAAGTCAGGAATTCCCACTTCTGTCTTTTTAGGTTGAACGAGAACATTTGCCCCTACTTGCATTGGAAAAAGTTGGGAACATTCTCCAATGAGACTCTTAAGTGCTGAATAGAAGCTTTCCTCTCTAAAATCACCACCTGTGTAAATCTTATGGATTTCCTTAAAGTAGGTGCTAAGAGCTTTCTCTAATTTAACTTTTTCACTCTTGTTCATATCTATTTTGCCCAAGTCGCCATTTTACCTAATGTTTATGGCCGAATTAGTTAGGGTATCCTTCTTTAGACCTCTCCCCAGCTTGCTTTATCTTATTCTATTCTGCCGTTTTTTTCAATATTTTGCCACATTAATATGCTATATCGGGATTGGGGTTACTTTCTAACCCACAAGATATGATTATTCTAATTATTAATAGGAAATAAAGGTAAACTGGGAGAAAATAGGTAGGAATTAGGTGAAGGATTTTAAAGAAGCTCTATATATCTTATGGGACGTAAAAGAGGAAACTGGCTGAGTATTGCAGCTTATAGGAAAATGAGTTGGATATAATTTCTTTGAAAATGCAAGGAGATAGAGGCTGTCCCCTCGTCCTTTGCTAATTAATCACCTGAATCCTTGCTCGGTTGTATTCTAACAAGAGTGCGGGCCTGCCCCTAATAGGTATTCCTCTATCTGTCAACGGATGAATCCCGGGGGGAGCGAGGATTTTTCCTTTTGGGAGGGTGAAAACCGACCGGACGGCGGCTCCTCCAGCATATCTCTTTCTGTTTTAAGCTTCAGCTCCAGATTCATCCTCTTCGCCGCCGCAAGGTAGGAGCCTTCCCGGAGCCGGATCTGTCCCATCGGCTCTACCTCGATGGCTGATTCTCCCTCGATCGGGCAGACCTGCTCACAGATTCCACACCCGTTGCATTTCAGCTCATCGACAAAGGGACGCTTTTGTCCCTCAATCATTTTGAAAACGATGGCGTTGTAGGGGCAGGCCTCATCACAGACCAGGCAGAGCCGGTTTTGCTCCCAGGCGATACATTTGTTGGTCCGGAGCACGGCGGTGCCGATCCGGGCGTACCGCTTCTCCTCCAGGGGCAGGGCCCGAAGGGCCTGGGTGGGACAAACCTGGCCGCAGGCGTTGCAGGACTGCTCGCAACCGGCCAACCGCATTACCGGCCGGGGGGTCCAGAGCCCCTCAAGTCCGGCTTCCAGGAAACAGGGCTGCAGGGTGTTGGTAATGCACGATTTTATACATTGCCCACACCGTATACAGGTATTGTTAAAAAACCTTTCCGGCAAGGCCCCGGGAGGTCGGAGCAGGAACCTCTTCCCGGTGAGGGCCCGGGCGGGATTGGTCCGGGCCAAAAAGGCCAGGGCCAACGCCGCCCCGATCGAATAGACGAAGCCCCGGCGGGAAAAATCAACCTCGGAACGGTAGCGAGATTTTGGTCCCCGGATCCAGGCAAAATCGACTGCCCCTTCCGGGCAAACCCGGGCACAGGTTTGACAGCCGACACACTCGGCTTGAACCGTCTCGTGGGGGTTATCTTTTATTGCGTCCAGGGGACAGCTCTCCTGGCACCGGCCGCATTCGGTACAACTCTCCGTCACCCGGCGCCGGATCGGAGCCAGCCGGGAGAAGATTCCGAGGAGTGCCCCCAGGGGACAGCAATACCGGCACCAGAAGCGGCGAGAGAAGTAAACCAACCCCAGGATTCCGACCAAGATAAAGAAGGTAACGAAATTGCTCCCGTATACCGGTTGGGTATAGTGGGTGTGGGCCAGGCCGGCAAATCCCAATCCGTCCGCCAGGGGCCGGATCAGGTCCAGGAACAGATTGACCAGGAAAATCGCGAGGGGGTAGAACAGGGAAGTGAAGCTCCGGGTAATCAGCGAGATCGGGTCAAAGGCATAAAACAGGCTGAATCCCAGGAGGCTGGAGACGATCAGGAGCACCAACAGATAGTATTTCAGGTTTCTCAGTTTTCGATACCGCTGGTTTTCTTCCCGGGTAACGGCCTTCTTTCTTAAGGCCAGGCCGTCGGTGAGGTCAATGGTGATCCCCAGAGGACAGAGGTAGCCGCAAAAGAGTCGCCCGGCCAGCAGGGTCAGAACCACCAAGAGGAGGGAGATAAGAATGCGGCCCGATACCTTTCCCGATCCGAGGATGGATCCGAGCGCGGCCAGGGGATCCAGCCGGAGGAAGAGGTCATAGGGAAAGCCCGGGCGGATCGGATAAATGGTAGAAAAGAGGAGAAAAATAAAGGCAAAGAGTACCAGGGTCTTGATGGTTAACCGAAAGGAGGCGGACGGTTTCATAAGTTTTTAAATCCAAGTGCCAATAAATAGGGTTCAAGGATTCCAATCCTTGCTATTCAAATCCGCCATAGCCTTTCGGCCTTCGTAGCCACTTCGGTTCAGCCTTCGTAGCTACTTCGGCGAAGTAGGCTGGCGAAGGCGGATGCTACTCCCTTCCGCCGTCGCTGAAGCTATGGCGGACAGGGCTATCCCCTGCTACTCCTTGCCATGTCCTGAGCTTGTCGAAGGGCTACTCCCTGCCATGTCCTGAGCGAAGTCGAAGGAGAGGGAGTGAAATTTTTATCCTTTTCCCCCTCACCTCATTCCTCTCCCCACCGGGGAGAGGAGGTTTATTGAAAAAATTTCCTTGAAGAAGGGTTTTTCAACAGTCCCACTATTAGGATATTTTTTTGTCAAAAGTTTAATGGTGGATTATATATAAATATCAAGTATTTTATAGTAAATTAGATCCAGTTAACTTTACAGTGCCGAATTTGTCATTTGTTGTTTTGGGCTTTGTCATTTATTAAATGGTTTCCTGCTTGATCTTGAGTTTTTTGATATCAATCTCGCCGAGTCCCAGCTGGTGGGCAGAGAGAATATGTTGAACCTGGGGGGCAGAAAACTTCCGGCCATACCACTCTGCGATTCCCACCCCGTAGGCGTCTACCGCTACCGGGTCGACCCCGACAACTATCTTCTGGGGGGTCTCGACCTTCCCCGGTCCCCCCGGACCCCCGTCAACGAGTGCTCGCGAGGCATCCAGAATAGTAAGGTGGGGGCGGACCACCGTGCTCAAATCCGCAATCGCCTGATCGAGACCGTACCTAATGTGAAAGGCGCGCCGGTTCCAGATTACCCCCATTAAATTCTTCATCCCCAGGGAAACCCCGGCCCCGCCGTGGGACTTGGCAATGGGCAAATTGATGAAAACATCCGCCTCCAAGACCGCCTTCATTACTTTGACCCGGGAAAGGGACTTACCCCGGGGAACTGGAACCTCTTGGAAGAACTTTTCCTCGGCCAAGGTGAAAACGGTAGTTCCGGGAATACCTTTACCGGCCAGTTTGATCCCGGATTTTTCCAGGCAAATCTCCGGTCTCCTTATCGGATGGTCCAGGACCAGGATCTGTTTGGCCCCGGCCTGATGGCAGAGAGAGGCAACCATCCGGACGACCTCCGGGGAGGTGGTCGTCGCCTGCTCGGGGGGGTTGGGAAAACCGATATTGGGCTTTAAAACCACCCGGTCACCCTTCTTCACCCAGCGCCCGATTCCCCCCAGCAAATCTATTGCCCGGCTCACCGCCGGGGCAGCAGGACCCTGGACGACTGTCAGGTCAAAAGGGGGCAAGGGTTTCTCGACGGCGAAAGCCTCCTTCAACTGCCGCGGAAGCCCCGCGCTCAGGCCCAGGCAAATCCCGGCCTGACCGGTGAGCCGCAGAAATTTCCTTCTGCTAATAAACCTTGGCATAAACCATTCCTCCTGTTTTAACGAGAGCCAGCTTTTTTGGGTCTCAGCAGTGAGCCGGGGCTGACCCCGGAATATAAGAATGGGGGTTAAATTCTAATCTATCGGATACCGGAGCGGGGAATTGCGAAAATTATTCTTCGTTAAACTCTTCAGGATATTCAACAGTACCATTTGCATCTTTTAATGCACCAACTTCTAATTCCAGGGCAAGACAGGCATTATCGGGCACATCGAAAGGGGCTTTGATCCCCCAATTGCTTGCCGGTTTAAAGCCAAATCTTGGGTAGTATTCCGGATGGCCGATAACAATTATAGATTTGTGTCCAAGGTCTCGGGCTGACTTAATGCCTTCTCTTACTAACTTACTGCCGATTCCCGTCCTTTGATATTTTGGATGGACAGACATCGGAGCAAGGGCGAGGGTATCTATATAATATTCTCCTGTATCTATCCCTATCGGATAGAGTAATATATGTCCGACAATCTCGTCTTCTATCTCAGCTACTAAGGATAGTGAGGGAATAAATTCCTGGGTCTTTCTCAGCTTTTCTACTAATTCCCCCTCAGTTTTTTGTTCAAAAGCCAAATCATTTAGTCTTGTTATTGAGGGGTAATCGTCTCTATTCTCCGGTCTGATTTTTATATCTAATTTGGGGTTCATCGCTAACTTCCTCTTGCATCAATATTATATCTTACAATTTTATTGTAGGATAGTATATTTATTGAAGGGATTAGGGGGACATTGGTTTTAAAACAACCTGCGAAACTATTAACAAAACCCTCTTTTCTTTACTTAATTACTTCAACCTCTCTTCTCACTTTACTTTATCTTATTTTATTCTGTAGGATTTTTCAACAATTTCTGCCACAATGCTCAGTCGAGCAAAAGCCCAGCCTAATTACTATTGAGTTTATCAAAGATGAAGTAGCTATTATAATATGAATGCGAAAAGTGTCTTGTGAGGACACAAAATGAAGTATGAATATAATATATTTTTGACAATGTTATATTATTAATGTAATATGTGTCTTGAAAGGACACGAAATGCGTTATAAGAATAATAAATTAAAAACTTTGGGGCCTCAAGCTGCTCATTTGGTTACCACGCTTTATGAGCAAAATAGGCCCATGTTTCGACTGAAAGAGGTACAGAAAATTCTCCATTTAGACGAAGCCTCTTCTCGTAATTTTGTCCGAAAGCTTGTGAACAGAGAAGTTGTTACCCGTTTGAAACCAGGACTTTTCATCTTAGTGCCGTTTGAGCTGGGAAAAGAATGTGAGTATATGGGGGATCCACTCGTTGTGGCCCGTGAGATTATGGGTGGAAAGGGCTACTATCTCTCTCATAGTACAGCTATGGAATGCTATGGAATGCTTACTCAGCCTCAATTAGTTATCTATGTAACGAATTTAAAACCACGCAGGCCCATAAATGTACTGGGCATTGAGTTTCGATTTATCCACAGTCAGAAAAAATTTTTCTTTGGCTTGATTGACCACTGGGTAACAAAACAGGAAAAAGTAAGAGTCAGCGATCTTGAGCGGACAGTTATTGACGGTCTTAAACAACCAGAATATTGCGGTGGTTTGACCGAGGTAGCTAAAGGACTTTGGATGCGTCACCAGGATATGAATATAAGCCGACTTATCGAGTATGCAGTTAAGATTGGTGTGGGTGCTGTTATCCGTAGACTGGGGTTTTTACTTGAAATTTATAAGATTGGCACCCCTGAGGATTGGAAACTTCTACATTTATATTTAACAGAAACTTATGTACGTTTAGATCCGCTTTTGCCGCCTGAGGGAAAATTCTTGCGAAAGTGGAGGCTCCAGCTTAATATATCTCCGGAAGAGCTTCTATCAGTGGTGAGGATATAATCGATGATACCTCAACGAAATCTTTCAATACTATCCAATCGGCTCGCCCGACAAGGAGGTCGCCGTATTCCAGAGGCAGTATTTGAACGGGACTATTGCCTCTCCTGGTTTTTAGTGGGATTATCCCATAGTCCTCTTAAGGATATTCTCCTATTCAAAGGAGGTACCGGCATCAAGAAATGCTACATTCCTGAGCATCGTTTTTCAGAAGACCTTGACTTCACGCTGGCAGAGAAATTTCCCTTTGAAAATATCCAGAAGAATCTTGATATTGTCTTTAAACAGACTCAGCAAGACTCAGCTATCAAACTACAGTTTAACCGTTATGACCGTCATACTCACGAAAACAGTTATACCTTTTTCCTGGGATATGAAGGACCATTACCGGGCACTTCTGGTAAAGAAGTCAAGGTTGATATTACAATACGAGAAAAGATTGTTTTCCCAATTCAAGATAGAATAATTCTCAGGGGATACGATGAATATAAAGATCTACCTGAGGATGCAACTGTTTGTGTCTATTCCCTTGATGAGATAGCTGCTGAAAAAGTGGTTTCTCTCTTGGATAGGGCGCGGAATGAGCCCCGTGATCTTTATGATTTATGGTATTTGACTTACAATCGATATGTGAACCTTACTGAGTTGGTCGAAGCCGTTGAACAAAAGTTGAAATTCCGGGGCAAAAAATTAATTGACGTAAGGGAAGAGTTTCTCCGAAAAGAAGCACGCCTAAAAAAACTTTGGGGAATACGCCTTTCTTCTCAGATGATAGTGCTACCAGAATTTGGCCAAGTTTATCGGGCAATACAGCGAGAATTTAGACAGACAGGATTATTGAAATAAAGAAGGATTCAATTTTCCCCCCATATTTCTTCCTTTCCTGACTTTATGGTGAACCTTGGGACGTTATCCATATCCCTTGACATTCAGGGGTATTTGTTGGATGATTTCTTTATATTTCGCACCTTAATTAACCTACAAGATAAGGAGGTTATGATGAAAAAATTAGTGATTGGAATATTGGCCGTGGGGGTTTTCGGGCTGCTTGCCTGCGCAACTCTTAAAGTGGCGGAGGAGGTTCCTCCCCCCGCACCGGCAAAGAAACCAGCCGATATCGAGGAGATAATTGCCCGCGAGGCCGAAATGGCTGACATGGCTCCTCCTCCGTCGGAAGTCTCCGAGGAAGCCCCCCCTCTTGGAACTGAGGCGAAAGTTCTCAAGAAAGCTCGCGCTGAAGGAGCCCTTCCAGCAGCCCGGCCGGGGAGACCGAGAACTGCCACCCGGCCCCGCTCGCCCGGCGTCAAGGCGGGGGCGGCCGACGACAACCGGCAGTTTAACTATTATCTGAATTACCTTGAGCGGTTCTCTCACCTCAATGGGCTGAAGCTCGATATCTCGAACCGCATCGTCTTCAAGGCCGTGGACGATGAAGGGAAGTCAATCCCCAACTGCCTCCTGAGCTTCAAGGATCCAAAAGGAAAGACGCTTGCCGAGCGCAGGACATACGCCGACGGCCGCGCCATGTTCTTTCCCTCGGAGAATAAAAAGTTCTCCGCCCAGGGGATTAATGTCCGGGCAACCTGCTACCAGAAGACTATTGAGCAAGTGATTGACCCTGATAGGGAGAAGACCGTTGAGCTTAAGTTCCCGGGGAAAAGAGAGGACTATAAGAATGTGCCCCTGGATATAGCGTTCCTTCTCGACACCACGGGAAGTATGGGGGACGAGATTGCCCGGCTGAAACAAACTATCGAGGTCATTCACTTCCAGATCAGCCAGTTATCGTCCGCTCCGGATGTCCGCTTCGGGATGGTGCTTTACCGTGACCGGGGAGATGAATATGTAACCAAAGTAATCCCCTTCATTTCGGAAATGGAGGATTTCAAGGCCGAGCTTGCTAAGGTTCGGGCAGGAGGAGGAGGTGATACTCCCGAGGACCTCCAGTCCGGGCTTCAAGATGCACTAAATAAATTGGATTGGCGCCGTCGCGGTATCCGGCTGTTATTCACAGTCGCTGATGCCCCTCCACATCTCGATTACGGCCAGCAGTATACCTATCTGGATGCAATGAAGGAGGGGGCCAGCCGCGCCATCAAATTTGTGAGCATCGGTGCCAGTGGGCTGCCGAACAATGGCGAGTATGTATTCCGCCAGCTTGCCCAGTACACTATGGGGATCTTCGTTTTCCTTACCTACGGAGAGACCGGAGAGGCCGAGGGCGGGGGAGGCACTGTCGCCGTCTCCCATCACACCGGCTCGAACTGGCAGGCCGAGAACCTGGATACGATTGTTGTAAGGATGGTAAAGACCGAGCTGTCGTATCTGACCGATCAGCCGGTCACCGAGGGAGAGGACTACTTCGAGACCACTCCTTCGGAGGATGCCGACCGGGATATGGTCCTTAATGACCTGTTCTCTCAGGCGGTGAAACAATTGCTCGACTATTCAATCGTCCGGATCGAGGAGAGGACCCCCACGGTTCTCATGCCGGTATCCGTCAAGGAAGAGGGACTCAAGGCCGCATCGGAGCTGCTCGAAGACCGGCTGGCGATCGTGATGTTCAAGTCCCCCCAGTTCCAGATGCTCGAGCGCGAGAATATCCAGCAGCTTTTAAGTGAGATGAGTCTGCAGCTCACCGACCTGTTTGACGAACAGAAGACCATTGAGGTTGGGAGGATGGCTGGTGCCAAGCTCGCCGTAATCAGCAAGCTTTACCAAGGCAAGAAGAAGCTCGAGCTCTTCCTCAAGCTCGTCCGCATCGAGACCGGCGAGATCATCTCGGTCACCCTGGCCAAAATCGATGACCGGCTGGTGAAATAGCGGCCTTTTGTCTGTAATGTGTACAGGCTGACCGAGAATGCAAAATTCAGAGATTTCTAAAAAATAAAATCCTTTATTTACAAGGGGTTATGCGATCGAGTTTTTGAAAAATCGCTATTCTCGGTCACCCTGTGTAGACCTGACAGCGTTAGACGAAACCATTCCCCTCGAAATCTTCCGCCCACAGGACGATCTGGTTTAGATAGAAGTTAATATTTTAATTATGCCATCCAACTCATATATGTGTGAATTCAAGATCCATATTAATCCAAATAAGTGGACGGGATAAAATGAAATATAAGTTATCATTCTTTATAATATTATGCACAATATTTATTAATATTTCTAATGTAATAAGCTGGGGAAGTGATACATTAACGTTACTCAAAAAGTTGGGAGATAGAAAATATTATGCTCAATGCAATCATTCAATAGAGATTATTGAGCAATTAAACGAAATAGAAGGAGAGAAAATTTATCAAGAAATATTTGAACAGATAAAGAATAAAAATCCACGTTGCACGAGGTCATATGGATTATGGCTATTAAAGAAAAAAAATACTTTGGTTATTGATTGTTTGATATATTATATGAATCCGAAATGGGCTGAAGATTTGGAAGAAGATCCAAATTATAAATATTATTGGGATATTTTAGCCAAGTTATCTAGTGGCCGAATAAAGCCGGAAAGAACAAACCGGGGTTATAATAGAGGACTTTATTACGAATATAACATATATTCGTGGAAAAAATTTATAGAATGGTGGGATGAAAATAAAAAAACGTATATTTTCCCATTAAGTGATAGTGAGATAACCGAAATATTTGAGACGATACAAAAAAACAAAGATAAAAGAAGGAAATCCAAAAAGAAGAAAGGTCAACAGGTAGACAGCGGAAATAGAGATTCTACAAATAAAGCCACATCTGAAATTTTAACAATTCCAAAAAATCAAATTCAAAACTTTATTAAAGTTGTGGAGACCAAGAATTTTGGAAAGATTGCTCGCGAAGGAAATAAAGTATTTAAAAAAGGTCTTTACATCCCCAACCATTCGAAAATGTTTAAGAACTTCCCCTCCAAAGAGCATATGGATTATATATATTATTTTTTCTTGACTTTCGAGGGTAATGCAAGACGCACTTCTGGGGGGATAATGCTAATTCTTGAAAAGGATTCAAGTAAGGTTTATAGATTCCACACTCAAGAGACTATCTTTTGGTGAAGAGCATTTGAAACATGGTGCGGGGTCGAATCTTTCATTTTTACAATTGGAAAATTCGTGGCGGTTTTATTGAACGATATCTGACTAAGTGAAGCTTGGACAAAATACGCGGAGATAAATTATGCCCAGAAGGATACTTCATACCGATTTAGAAGTGATTACCGGGGAACAGACCACAGAAGAATATCTGGAGATGCAAAAAAGGATTGGAAAGCTCTATCTAAAAAGATTCTTAAGGCTCCTTGCCGATCAAGGAAAGACGGGCAGGTTCCTTGAGATTGGCCCCGGCCCCGGTTATCAAACGGCGAAAGTCGCCGAGAAAAACCCAAAAACAGAAATTGTTGCGGTCGAAGCCTCGGTAGATATGATAGCCGTTGCGCAGTCATATATAAAGCAGAGGGGCTTGAGCGATAGGGTCAGGTTTGTTGAAGGTGCGGTAGAAAATGAAGACCTAATTAAAGACCTCGGGAAATTTGATCTCATTTACTCTTCATTTTCCTTACATCATTGGAAAAATCCGGTTAAGGCCTTCCAAAACCTTTACCGGGCGTTAAAAGAAGATGGTGTACTCCTGATTTACGATCTGGAAAGACATTGGTTGACCTATTACCTTCCAATTAGACGTGGAATTGTTGAATCGATAAAAGCCTCATACACACCGAAAGAGCTCTCAGCAATGATGGCTGAGCTGAATATCCAAAACTACCAAGTTCAAAGGCAATTCCCTTTTTTATCTATTTTGGCAATCAATAGATGAATAGACTTATTTTGCAACAAATCGATTGCCAGTCAGAATACCACTCGCTGCAGGGTACAGATTGAAGAAAGGGAAGAATTCTTCAACTTGAAATCACAATTTGTGACTTCAAGTTGAAGGTGCGGGCTCAGATCTTTCACCTTGACAATAAGTTTAAAGTGGGGGGGCTGACTCCAGCCCTTCAATCTGATCGAGGTGAGGGAGCCGAGTTTTATTCCTGAATAGACTAAAGGAACTTTCTTAACATGCACAAACTTCGCCAACCAAGGATCCTGTGCACGACCTGTAAAACAGGTCAACTATCTCTTGAATCGGCCACCGAGAGCAAGGTTAATTGCGCCGACTGCAGTGCCTCTTTTCCAGTGGAGGACGGAGTGATCGACCTCCTGCCTAAATCAGATCAGAAGCGAAGCCTCTCGCAGGCCCTGATGGAATGGAAACCACTCATCCGGATCTACGAGGGTCGATTGTGGCGGAGAAGCCTCCTTTTTGCTTTGCGTACAGGAATTTCGTTTGCACGAGAATATGAGTTGATCGCAGAAGCCGCGAAACTCGAAGGCGATGAAATCCTATTGGATCTCGCCTGCGGACCCGGGATCTACTCGCGCCCTTTTGCCCGGAGACTGAGCCGCGGAGCCGTGGTGGGATTAGACCTGTCCGTCCCGATGTTGGACTATGCGAGTTCGCGGGCGCGGGCTGAAGGGCTTGATAATCTCGTACTCGTTCATGGGAATGCCCTGGATCTCCCATTTCCGGATAATGAGTTTGACGCAGTCAATTGCTGCGGGGCAATTCATCTGTTCCCCGACCTCCCCCGCGCCTTTGGCGAGATCAGCCGCGTGCTGGGGCCAGGCGGACGCTTTACGGCCGCCGCTTTCAGGAGACCGGCAGGGCGTTTAGCAAAGAGTATCGCGAGCTTCTATTATCGAAAGTTCGGACTCAATTCTTTTCTGCCGGCTGAGCTTGAGTCGCTTTTCAAACAGGCTGGACTAAACAATGTGAAATGCCATCATGCCAAGGGCGTTTGGTTGATTATGAGCGCAGTCAAACCGGAGTGACAATACAGTCTTTCAAATAAACCAAAAAGAGAGTAAGTTATGAAAAAGATTATCATTGGGCTGTTGCTAATAATCGTCTTGATTGTATTAACCGGCTTGTTTTTGGTAAACAGATGGGCAGATACAAAGTATGGGAAGCTTGACTACAAAACGGCAATCGCCCTGAAATTTTATAAAATGTTCCTGGATCCCGGACCTCTTGTTGAAATAACTCCCCAGGAGCTCCGCCAACTCTTCAACAAATTTGCTATTGATTATCGTGGTACCCCTGCCGAAGTTGCAAGCGTAAAAGATGAAAACATTCCCGGACCCTCCGGGCAAATTCCAATCCGCATATATACACCTGAAGGAAATGAAATGTTACCCCTTCTAATTCTCTTTCACGGCGGTGGATGGGTAATTGGAAATATTGACACCTATGATAACACGGCAAGATACCTGGCGAAAAAATCCTCCTCAATTGTGGTATCCGTTGATTATAGGCTGGCCCCGGAGAATCCCTTCCCGGCGGCGATGGATGACGCATACTCGGCTCTGCAATGGGTTTCACAGAATGCAGAGAGCTTTGGCGGTAACCCTGGCAGGATTGCAGTTGCCGGCGACAGCGCCGGAGGCAATCTGGCGGCCGTGGTTTCATTAATGTCGAGGGATAGGGATGGGCCTAAAATAAAATACCAGGTTTTAACCTATCCCGCTGTCGACCTTTCTAATATGAATACAGAATCTTACGATCATTTTGCCAAAGGATTTTTCCTCACAAAAGAGGCTATGCAGTGGTTTAGGTCATTATATTTGCCTGATAAAAAAGACTGGCAAAACCCGTATGCATCGCCATTGTTAGCCGAGGACCACAGTAATCTGCCTCCGGCATTCATAATTACCGCACAGTTTGATCCTTTAAGGGATGAGGGTGAGGCCTACGCAAAAAAACTGAAGCAGGCTGGAGTTCCGGTAAGGCTTATTCGCTATGATGGCATGACTCATGGTTTTGTATCAAACGGCAGGCTTCTAAGACAGTCACATGATGCTTTGGATAATATTGCCGCTGAATTAAAAAAGGCTCTTTAAAAGGAATATAAAAAAGAGGCCCGATCCCAAAATTCACTGAGGTTTTCAAGATGTTCAGAAAAACAAATTAAAGATAGTATTATTTATACACCTATGGAAAAAGAAATTAAAAACAGCAGCTAAAGTTTAAATTGGAGGCCTGACCACAAATTTCAACCTATCCCAGCATTGGAACCTTTGTAAATTGGGTGCCTGACGCCGTAAACATAGAAAAATGGTATTAAAAAGAAAGGCATACAAGTGGTTTTACGACAATATTCATAGTCACTACTATAATCTTCTGGTTAAATGGTGTTTTCTGCCTTTTGGTGGAGAAGAAAAATGCCGAGAGGAGTTACTGGCACCGATTAATATATCGCCAAAAGACAAGATTCTTGATATGGGCTGTGGAACCGGCGGGGCTACTTTTTCTATTTCTAAAAAAGCAGGAAAAGAGAGTGAAATAATAGGAATGGATCTCTCTGCCGGCCAAATTAACGGAGCTAAAAAGAGGGGACACCTTAACAATATAAAATTTATCGAAGGAGATGTAACCAGTACCGGCTTTGAAGAGATGTATTTTGACAAGGTATTTATTACCCATGCCATCCATGAAATGCCGAGAGAAATCCGATACAATGTATTGACTGAAGCAAAAAGGGTTCTCAAAGAAGAAGGGAAAGTAATAATTTTAGAATTAGATAATCCGGAAAGCATCCTCGCCCGTTTGTTTATTGGTCTCTGGTTTTTCTACTGGCTGCCTTTTAATTTTGAGACACCTACCCGAAAAGATATGTTAAAATATGGGTTAATAAATGAAATTAGAGAAGCGGGTTTCAATAATGTCAGAAAAATCTCGAAATATCGGGGGATATTTCAAATCGTAAATGGAGAAAAATAATATTTTTAAGATCGGGGATGCAACCTTTCTTCAGACTTATGAAGAAGGAGCCAGCGGAAAATAAAATTTAGAATTACGGAACTAATGGGACTACTTCCCCCTTTACGACAAAATGAATAGAAACTCCAATCCGGATACCGAAAAGGTATATATAGAAGGTCTCCGTCGGATGATTCCCGAGGCTAAGGTAAAGCTTGTCTCAGAGATTTCCGAATTAACCCGGAAGCTTACCCGGGCCGGAATACGGCAAAGAAACCCGGGCATATCTGAGGAAGAAATCGAGAAGGAATTGTGGAGGATCATAGATGAATCAAGAAGAAGTGTTTTTGTTCGTAATAAAAACGCTAAACCAGCTTAACCTACATTATACAATTACCGGTGCGTATGCATCAAGTATTCATGGTGAGCCTCGAGCTACTCATGATATCGATTTACAAATACACATTACGCTAAAAGATATAAATGATATCTGCAATGCCTTCCAGGAGAATTTCTATGTGAGCAAGGAAGGTATAGAAGATGCATTAAAGCATCGGACAATGTTTAACCTCATCCATCTGGAGAGCCAAGTGAAAATAGATTTTTGGATACCTAAACAGAACGAATATGATCAAGAACAATTTAAAAGGCGGCAGGAAATCAGTATTTCCGGAATAAAAACATTTGTAATCAGCCCGGAAGATCTGATTCTGACCAAATTAGATTGGCATAAAAAAACAGAATTGGAAAAGCATTTTACTGATGCTTTGGGGGTTATGAGGATTCAGGATAAGCAATTAGATTTTGATTACATTACCTTCTGGGCAGAAAAACTATCTATCAAAATAATTTGGGCCGAACTGAGAAAAACATTTGAGAAAATTAAGGATTAGAATATAATAACCAGTGTCGGTGTCAGTTGTCCGTGTCGGTTTCGAGAGGAAGTTATTAATTTAATAATGTTCGCCAAATTTTTTAATTGTGTAACTAATGGAACTACATCCTCTTTCACTTAGAGGAGTCAAGACTCATGAAGAAAAAAGTAGTTGATGAGAAGCGACTACATCACCGGATACCGACAAAGGTCCGGGTTACTGCAACCAGCGAGGACATCGAAGATGCCTTCATGGAATCGGAAAATATGAGTCTTGGGGGGGCCCTCCTCCGGACGGATCACCCACTCGACGAAGGAACGGAACTTCTTCTGCGTTTCGAGCTTCCCGATTACCGCAAATCCATCAAGGTAAAAGGAATTGTCACTAACATCCTGGGAGAGAAAAGGGTAGGGGTCAAGTTCATCGAGCTCGATCCCGAGACGGAGAAAGCCATCCGGTACCACCTGCTATTTGGGGAAAGAAAGTAATGGAGAAACTCAGCCGGGCTCAAATCAGATTTCGTTGGTTGATCGTGATTGCTATTGCAATCGTCACGGCGTTCATGGCTGTTCAAATCCCGAAGCTCAAAGTAAACGTATCCTTATCCTACATATTTTCAACCAGTAATGAACTTTTCCGCGAGTACGAGAGATTCACAGACGAGTTCGGAGATAATGTTCCTGAAATAGTTACCATCCGGGCCGATGATATTTTCACTCCCGCAGGGCTCAAGAAGATTCGCCGCCTTTCCCGGGAAATCGAGGAGCTTCCGGGGGTTCAGGAAGTCTTTAGCATAACCGATGCGCTCGACATTCAAGGTGAGGGCGACCTTTTGATTATAGGGAAGCTGCTGGAGGAGATTCCCACTACCCGGGAAGAGATATCGGCATTTCGGAAAAGGCTCGAGTCCCATCCTTTCTATGGTGCCAACCTCGTCTCGAAGGACGGGAAGGCCACTGCTGTTATCGCCGACCTCAAAGCGGCCATTGCGGATGAACCCCATCTGGAAACATCGAAGGAGATCGAAACTATCGTGGAAAGATTCCGGGCGGAGAGCGGCTGGACCGAGGTCTCCCAGAGTGGGACTTCTTTCGTAGTTAATCACCTAACCGACTCTGTGCTTAGTTCCCTGTTTTATATCGGAAACCTTACCGTACTGATCATTATCGTTTTTCTTTTCTTCACTTTTCGGAGCTTCTGGGGGATAGTCCTCCCACTGATTATGGTGACTATCGCCCTTGTCTGGACCTCTGGCTTCATCTATCTGATCGGGGGAAGCATCACCACCATCACCCCCTTCGTTGTCGCCGTTCTCCTGGTGGTGGGGGTCGCCAATGCCGTCCATATCATCACGAACTACTACGAGGAGTTTATTCTCACCACCCGGAAGCAGGAGGCAATCGAGAACACCGTCCGGATTCTGTTTCTTCCGTGCTTCCTTACCAGCCTGACCACTTCAGTAGGCTTCTTTTCCCTCACCTTTTCCTCAATTCGTCCCGTACAGGAACTGGGGATTTACACCTCGTTCGGGGTTGTCTCGGTCTTTGTGATTACAATCATGCTTGTGCCCGTTCTCCTCTACTGGATCCGGGAACCGGCCCCGAAGGTGCGGGAGCGGATCGTTTCCGGCCTGCTCAAGGATTTCCTTGTCTGGTGTAGCAAGGTGAGCGCTCACCATAAGGCGGTGGTAATTTTGGCTGCGGTACTGATAACAGGAATATCTTTCCTGGGGATCCTCCATATTAAGACCGGGACAAATATCCTCCATTTCTTTAAAAAAAGCAGTGCAATCCGACGGTCTTTAGAGTTTCAGGAGGAGAATCTGGGTGGGGTCGGGAGTAGTCTGATCCTCGTAGGTACTGGTAGGGCGGACTCGTTCAGAGACCCCGAAACCCTTGGGCGACTGGAGAAGTTTGAGTCAGCCCTGAAGGAATTTCCGGAGGTGGACTGGGTCTTTTCCGTGGCAGATTATTTAAAGCTTCTGAACCAGTCCCTGCTGGGTGGGGCGAAGGAAGAATACCGATTGCCGGAGGATCCCCTGGCGGTTCGCCAGGCCCTCATGTTGTTCTCCATGATGGGTGGGGAAAAAGCTCTTAAAAAGCTAGTCCGGAAAGACTACAGCGCCGCGCGGGTCCTCATCCGGTATAAGAACATGAATTCCAAACGTTCCCTGAGTTTCATAAATTATGTCAGTGAGCAATTTACCCAAACCTTCGGAGAGAGTGCCGAATTGATCCATACCGGTGGTGATGTCCTGGTAGCTAATACTATGGAGACACTCACTACCACCCAGACCAAAAGCTTCATGATCGCGTTCTCCGTGATCATGGTCCTGTTTATGATTCTCTTCCGCTCCCCGGTTACTGGAGCCCTGGCCATGATCCCAAACATATTCCCCGTAATCGTGGCAGCCGGATTGATGGGGTTCCTGAAAATTCCTCTTGATTTTAACACCGTTATTATTGGCCCGATTATTATCAGCATCGCGGTGGATGACACTATCCACTTTATGCACCGCTTCCGGAGAGAGCTTATACTTGACGGAGACTATGCTGCCAGCATCCACCGGACCCTGATTAAGACCGGGCGGGCCCTGACCAGTACTACTATCATTATCGCCGGGGGGTTCCTGGCGAACCTTGTTTCTTTCCTCCTTTCCTCCATACATATGGGCATCCTCAGTGCGGTGGCCGTTATCTTCGCCCTCGCCGCCGACCTTCTTATCCTACCCGTGGTGCTCTCAATCTTCCGGCCGGTGAAGATCAGTATTAATGAAAGCAGGGGAGCTATTGAACCCAAATAATGCGTTAATCTTGTCCTGAGCCCCGCCTGTGGCGGGGTCGAAGGAGTAGGGGTTCAATGGCGGGTCGGATAAATCCGACCCCTACGAAGATTTATCCATCATTAATGCATAATTGTAGGGGTTCGATTTTCAGCCTTCGCAGACCGCCTCAGGCGGGAAATAGGTGCAAGCCTGTCCTGAGCCTGTCGAAGGATAAGTTGTTAATATGCCAACAATTCGGATGTTTACGCATAATCTGGGATAATTATATTGAAAATGTAAGGGAATAGGGGCTGTCTAATTCACAATTCAAGACGCGACCCCATTACCCTTTAATTTCAAACAGTTAGATGAAATAGCAAGTGGAAATGCCTATCCTTCGACCCCGCCTCAGGCGGGGCTCGAAAGCCCCGGCTATCCAGTATAGGGAACTCTTGAATAATTTTTTTAGGGAAAGTCCACCTGAAGAGCCATTTTCGTTGTTACGAGGGCGAGTATACATACAGAATATAGAGGCTTCGGAAAAAACTTTACCCCAAATCAGAACAGTTTTTCAAGGTTTGCGGGGTATTGTTTAGGGAAAAGGCAAAAATTCACCCCAGAACAGGGTGGTAAAATCCCCCTGAATCCCCCTTTTTCAAAGGGGGGCAAGGGGGGATTTGCTCCGAAAATAAGATCATTTTCATGCTTCGTGGTGCTCTGAAAGAGCATGAAGGTTTGATTAGAAAATAAGTTCTTATTTTTCGTGGTACTCTTAAAGGGCATGAGAATTTGGTTAAAAGAGGAGTGAATTCTTACTCTTAGCAAGAAAAAAATGCTACAACGCAAATTCCTCCTAAGAAACTCCTCTGTAAGTAAATGCGTTAATGATATAAACTTACATTTCGGCTCTCCTTTGGCTCGTAGAGTTAGGGACACAAGTTTTGTTCTCATCTGTTCCCCAGTTCTGTGTCTGGCAGATGTGTCTCTTGTGTCCACTCGCATTCCTGCTACCCCCTTCCCTCTGTTCTCATTACAGAACTTCATCGGTATTATGGAGTAGTCCGACTACCAGAGCATGATTCCGCAGTTCCTTGCCGTCTATAGGCTTGTCCCCGCCTATACCAAAAGTTTTCTTAAGGGACTCCTTTTGGTAAATACTCTGGTTCTCCCGAGTTCCCCTTAACTCCATTTAGTAGCTTGCTACGGTCTCAGACCCCGCCTATTCTCAATTATTCCCCTCCCCTTAAATAAATGCAAAGTGTAAATTGCAAAATGCGGCAGTGTAAACTTAACTGGGTCTGATTTACTATAAAAGTGCTTGATATTTATATATAATCCTTCCATCGAACTTTTGACAAAAAGATAGAAGTATAAAATAACCAAAATCTATTGACGATATTCGCGTTTCAATATCCTAGAGCTTGTAGGGGTGGACCTCAGTATCCACCTATACGGGCCGACAGGGACGTCGGCCCCTACATTCGTTCTTCTGTCTGAGGTGGACTGCTTATCCACTTCAGACACACTTAAGTTCACACTGCCCAAAATGCAAATGATTGAAATGGGCCGATCCGCCTGAGGCGGAATGTCGGCCTCTACATTTTTTCGCCCGCCTCAAGTGAATTAGATCAGCGATAGAAAATTATCGGAGATTGTGGAGTATTGTGGTAGAATAGCGAGGAAGCGGATAAGGACCTGTTGGAAATGGAGGTAGATAATGCGGGAGCCGGACTTTTATCAACTTGAGGAGCTTCTCACCGAAGAAGAGCGGATGGTGCGGGATACGGTCGCCAATTTCGTCAAACGCGAATTTCTTCCGGTGGTGAACGAACACTTCGAGAAGGTAAGCTTCCCTCTCGAGCTTGTCCCCCGGATGGCGGAGCTGGGAATCTTCGGGGCAAACATTAAGGGATACGGCTGCGCCGGGATGGGGGATATGGCCTACGGGCTCATCATGCAGGAATTGGAATGGGGCGATTCGGGACTGAGGAGCTTTGGCACCGTCCAGAATTCCCTCTCAATGTATCCCGTCCATGCCTTCGGCACCGAAGAGCAAAAACAGAAGTGGCTTCCCCGGATGGCCCGGGGAGAGGCCCTGGGCTGCTTCGGGCTGACCGAGGCCGATTTCGGCTCCAATCCAAAGGCGATGCGCACCCGGGCGCGCAAGGAAGGGAAGAAGTATATCCTGAACGGCTCCAAGATGTGGATCACGAACGGAACCATAGCTGACATTGCCGTAATCTGGGCCCAGACTGACAAAGGTATCCGGGGGTTTATCGTCGAGAAGGACACCCCAGGGTTTTCCTCCCGGGATATCGAGAAAAAATATTCACTGCGCTGCTCCATTACCTCCGAGCTTTTCTTTGAGGACTGCGAGATCCCGGAAGAAAATATCCTCCCCGGAACAAAAGGCCTCCGATCCGCCTTAGCCTGTTTGGACCAGGCCCGTTTCGGAATCTCCTGGGGCGCCGTCGGGGCGGCCGCGGCCTGTTACTGCTGTGCCCGGGATTACGCTCTCGAGCGAATCCAATTTGGCGGCAAGCCTATCGCCTCCCACCAACTCATGCAGGAAAAGCTTGCCGATATGCTTACCGAGATCACCAAGGCCCAGGCCCTCTGCCTCCGCCTGGGGCGACTGAAGGAGGAGGGAAAGGCCACCTGGGGCCAGATCTCCCTGGCCAAGCGCAATAATGTCCGGATCGCCCGGGATATCGCCCGGACCGCCCGGGAGATCCTCGGGGCGGCCGGGATTGTCTTAGAGTTTCCGGTCGTCCGCCATTTCACCAATCTGGAATCGGTTTACACCTACGAGGGAACCCACGATATCCACACACTAATATTAGGTCAGGCGATTACCGGAATCCCGGCATTTGAATAAAGAAGAGCAGGAAGATAGTAAACTGATAGGATCTAAGGCCGGAATATTTGAAGAACTGTCAGGAAAAAAGAACCACCCCTTTTTATATCCGAACCGCAATCTGACTCAGTCACATTTCACATTTTGCTCTGCCCTTGTCCGCCCCTGGCAGATTGCACTTTGCATTTTTACAAGGAGAGGGAATTTGTAA